>Ga0209589_1000324_pt1 | contig 62367 bp, 33 predicted proteins | sample CowpeawhiteBW_FD_187525 | JGI IMG/M metagenome (GOLD analysis project Ga0209589, IMG submission 187525) | Root nodule microbial communities of legume samples collected from California USA - Cow pea white BW (SPAdes) (version 2) | ecosystem: Host-associated > Plants > Roots > Nodule | place: USA... | reverse complement strand
TTCAAGTTGATGAAGAGAGCGAGTGGAAGTGGAACAACTCGGAGAAGGAGTCTAGAAGCTTGGAAGTAGATACACCACCAGTTGTGAGAGATCATGAGACTTCTGATGAAGAAGATGAACCTCTACATCCTAGAGTGCGAAGCTTGCAAGACATATACAACTCGACTAATGAAGTACATGTTGTATGTTTCTTGGCAGATTCGGAAGACTTGAGCTTTGAAGAGGTCGTGCAGGAGGAAAAGTGGCAAATGGCAATGAATGAAGATATCGGAGCAATCGAACGCAACAACACATGGAAGCTAACCGATCTGCCCAAAGGAGCTCGGCCTATTGGCGTAAAGTGGGTGTACAAGAAGAAAACAAACGCTGAAGGAGAAGTTGAGAGATATAAAGCTCGACTCGTAGTGAAGGGGTACAAGCAAAGGGAAGAAATAAACTATGATGAAGTATTTGCTCTAGTGACAAGGATGGAAACAATCAGGTTGCTGATTTCCTTAGCTGCTCAACACAGATGGACAATCTTGCAGATGGATGTGAAGTCAGCATTTCTTAATGGAGTCTTGGAAGAGAAAGTATATGTTGAACAACCACTTGGATAAATGTGAAGAGGCAAAGAAAAGAAAGTCCTAAGATTGAAGAAGGCACTTTATGGCCTGAAGCAAGCTCCACGAGCATGGAATGAAAGAATCGACACTTACCTCAAGAAGAATGGGTATGAGCAGTGCCCTTATGAACATGCTCTTTACATAAAGAAGAAAGGAGAAGATGTGATGTTCATTGCCCTCTATGTCGATGATCTTATCTTCACGGGGAATAATGTTAAGCTAATTGAAGCATTTAAAGAAGTGATGAAGAAGGAGTTTGAGATGACCGACTTAGGTCTTATGAAGTATTTCCTTGGTTTGGAAGTCATTCAAGGAAATGTAGAGTTAGAGCACGTCGAAAGTCAAGCACAAGCTGCATATATGTTTACAAAGCCGCTGCCATCCTCTCTGTTCGAGAACAATAAGATGATACTCGAAATGAAGGACAAGAAGATCATTTAAGTTTACGGGGGGATTTTGTTAGGTAAACTTAAATGTGGGTAGTTGGTGTTAGGTAAACTTAAATGTGAGTAGTTGGAAGTTGTTGTATTAATTGTGAGTTAGGTAGTAGTTATATTTAATGAATGTAGTTGAAAGGTCATGTCCAAAGGCCTATAAAAGGATCATGTAGTGCTTCATTTCAATACACAACAAATCTGAATACAAAAAGTGTTTATCTAGAGAGACTTGTTTGTCAACACAAATTGTTGTTGTTTTCTGGAGCACAATAATGGTTAACAAGACGACAATTTATCTTATACACTAGTGCAGTAAGGGCTTTTGGCTCCGGTTGTTTTTGATATTCTGCCCCGGTTTTAGAACCGAGGCATATTGGGATGAGGCCAAAAGGGTTGATTTTTGGCCTCGGTTGTCCACCGAAGCCATAGTGGTGTTTTTCTGCTCCGGTCACACCTGAACCGAAGCTATAGATCTGTTTTCCAGATCTACTTCCCGGCATTCCAGATCTGCTTCCCGACATTCCAAATCTACTTCCCAACGTTCCAGATCTGCCAGATGCGTGTTTTAGTTGGCTGTGTGAACGCCGTTTATGTAGATCTGTCTTGATGATGTAGTTGCATGAGGTAGACTCTCCGGAGAGGCTTCGTGTGAACATGGAAGAGTGCTTCGTCAAAGGTGTTCGACTCCAAGCGCGGTGGTGGGCTGCATTTCATTCGACTCTAAGCGCTGCAGTGGAGGTTTCGTTCTTCTCTTTCGAGGCATGGTGGACCTGCTACGTTTTTCGTGGATGAGGTGCTGCAATGGCTTCGTGAATGGTGGTTGGTCTGATGGAGGTGCAGGTGGCTTGAAGAGAAATGGAGCGGTAGAGAGAAATGGATGAGGAGATGGAGGCGACGAAAACCCACGGACGACGACGGCAGCTGGTCGGCGACAACGTCGGAACTAGTGGTGGCAGAGGGTGGCGTAGCGTTCGTGCAGAGAGAATTGGGGAAGAAGATGAATAATGATCGAGATTCGCGAATTGGGGATTTTAACAGGCTTTATGGCCTCGGTTATTTAAAGAACCGAGGCCTAAAGTGGCTCAATGGCCTCGGTGAAAGGGGACCCGAAGCCAAAGGGGGCGGCGCTGATGAAATTATTAAATTAGGGTTTTTGGGCAGGGTTATAGGCTTCGGTTCTATTTCAACCGAGGCCTAAAACACCCCAATATTGCCTCGGTCCAAAAGCACTCGAGGCCAAATGTGTTTTTGCTGGTGGCAATTTTAAAATTTTCATTTCTGGGCTACCTTATAGGCTTCGGTTCTATTTCAACCGAGGCCTAAAACACCCCAATATTGCCTCGGTCCAAAAGCACCCGAGGCCAAATGTGTTTTCGCTGGTGGCAATTTTAAAATTTTCATTTCTAGGCTACCTAATAGGCTTCGGTTCTTAATGAACTGAGGCCTAAAACTGCTTACGGCACCGGTTGTTTGTAGAACCGAAGCAATATAGGTTGATGAAATTGCAAAATTGCCACCGCCTCCTTATATGCTTCGGTTCCGCTATAACCGAAGCCTATAAGGCGAGGTAAAATATCAAATCTACACTAGTGATATATGAGGCAATTGATGAAAAAGTAGAGCACAATCATGCACCAAATATGAATGTTCCTAGTTATGAATCTTTATGTGCTGTTGGGTCAATCTCACCTCGAGTGGAATCCATGGAGGACTTGAGGGGTGCTTCCGTTAAAAGCTTAACTAAACGCTTATTGAACAAATTCTTATTATGTAAATACTTTTGTAAAGGGAAAGTTGAAAAGAAGAAAAATCAAGGTTAAAAGATGGTGAATGAATGTAAGGTTACAGTTGTTTGTTATGGTTACTGCAAACCTTGTAATTATGCTACTTTTTTCTGAGTCATGTACAACACCTATTTAAGGAGATGCTATGCTCTGTAAAGGACCGGGAAGATTTGTCCACAAATTTGCACCAGTCTTTCATTAATTTTTGTGCTTTATTTTGTTAAAATACATTCATAATATAATATTTTGAAATGTTAAAATTGTGCGTTTGTTTTAAATATTAGGATAGAGTCCAATTTCAGGATTTCCAAAACTTTTAAGACAGCCTGCTTTTACTGACTGACCAGGATAAGGCAATTTCTTTTTCTCACCCGTGTTTCTTGTATCTCTATGGGTGTTAGAATGGTCTTAAATACTATGCTTTATTTTTTTGGTCGGTGGAATTTGAAGATATGCTATAAAATACGATTATGGATTATCATGTTCGAAAATAAATTTTAAATTACTTTGGAATATATTTCTGGATTTTAGGTTTATATAATTTGGAATGTGTTTCCGGATTATGTGAATTCAAAATGAATTTTTAGTTTATATAATTTTGAATGTGTTTTCTGATTATGTGAATTCAAAATAAATTTTTAGATTATGTAATCTATAAATAATACTTTTATGAATTTCACAATTTGAAAATATATTTCATATTGTACGATTAAGAATGTATTTATAAATAATTTAATCAAGATTATTTGAAAAGAAATTTTAAAATTTATAATCTAAAACATATTTATGGATTGTGAAATTTGAAAAAATATTTTGAAATGCACATTTTGAAAATACGTTTTGATTGTATAATGTGAAATAGATTTGAATTCAGTACTATTCTTATCAGATCAAGTTGTACTTTGTCAAGTCTTTAAGGTTCCATTGGCGATTGGTCTTCGTAAACTGGAGGTTATTCACTTCTAGCGATCCTTGTCCATGATGCAGGGGTGCTTACAAAAGACATTTTGATACTTAGCACTAGTGATGTCAGAGAATTTCAGAATATACTAATTGTGTAATGAATGTATTGAATAATGTGATATATATATATATATATATATATATATATATATATATATATATATATATATATATATATATATATATATATATATATATATATACACTTATTATTTTACGTGTGGATCCCACTAAGACGGTTACTATGGGAATCTTGGTAAAAGCCAGTACCTAATACCTAGGCCTTGGTGGTATGATGTCGGGTATGGGTACTATGAGAATTTTTATAAAAGCCAATACATAGTGCTTGGCCTTGGTGGAATGAGGTTAGGTACGAGTACTATTGGAATCTTGGTAAAAGGCAATACCTAGTACCTCTCCCTAGGGGGATAAGGTCGGATACATGTACTATGAGGTTTTTTGTAAAAGCCAGTACCAGTACATGGCCTTGGTGGGATGAGGTCGGGTACGAATATTATGGGAATCTGGGTAAAAGTCACTACCCTGTGCTTGACCTTGGTAGGATTAGGTCTGGTACGAGTACTATGGAAATCTTGGTAAAAGGTAATACCCAGTACCTATCCTTGGTGGGATAAGGCTGGATATGGGTACTCTAGGATTTTTTCTTAAAGCTAGTACCTATTATTGGGCCTTAGTGGGATAAGGTCGGATACGGGTATTATGAGATTCTTGGTAAAAGACAGTATCCAATACTTGGCTTTGGTGGGATAAGTCCGAGATAGATATTATGGAATTCTTGGTAAAAGTCAATACCTAGTGCCTGGTCTTAGTGGAATGAGGTCGGGTACGAGTACTAAGGAAATTTTTGTAAAAGCCAATACCTAATACCTGTCCTTGGGGGGATAAGGCTAGATAGGGGGTACTATAGGCTTTTTAGTAACACCCAATACCTAGTACGTGACGTTGGTGGGATAAGGTCGGGTACGAATGTTGTGGGATTCCTGGTAAAAGTCAGTACCATGTGCCTGGCCTTAGTGGGGTTAGGTCAGGTACAAGTACTATGGGAATCGTGGTAAAAGACAATACCTAATACTTGTCCTTGGTGGGATAAGGCCCGATATGGGTACTATGAGATTTTTTCTAAAAGCCAATACCTATTACTTGGCCTTTGTGGGATGAGGTCGCGTATAGGTTCGATGGGAATCTTGGTAAAAAGCCAGTACCCATTACCTAACTTTGGTGGGATAAAGTTGGGTACAAGTACTATGGGAATCTTGGTAAAAGCTAGTACCCAATACCTGGCCTTAGTGGGATAAAGCCGAGTACGGGTACTATGAGATTTTTGGTAAAAGCAAATATCCTTACTTGGCCTTGGTGAGATAAGGCCGGGTACGAGTACTATGGGATTCTTGGTAAAAGCTAGTACCCAATGCCTAGCCTTGGTGAGATGAGGTCGAGTACGATGGGAATGTTGGTAAAAGCCAGTATCCAATACCTCGCCTTTGTGTGATAAGGTTGGTTGGGTACAAGTACTATGAGAATTTTGGTAGAAGCAAGTACCCAGTACCTGGTCTTATCCCACCATGCCATATAAGGTTTTTAATGTTAATTGGATTTTAAACCTTGGAATTATTGGTAGATACCAAATTGCCTTTGAAGGACGGTTGTGCTTTGTTACCTCATTAATGTTGTCTTGATCACCATCTTTGACCTTATAATGTAACAAACTACACTTTGGAATATTTTTTTAACTATGCAGACTATTTTCTATATAAAATACAATCATTAGGACATGCATGAATCTTTCGATATTCCATACCCATCGAACAAAGTATCTTCTTTGCCTCATACATTCATCGAGTAGTGTATTCCCTTCAAGAATCATTTCCTTCAATAACTGAAGCAATTATGTAAAGTTTTTCTCTATCCACCCATTTAATGTCATGAAATTGATCAACCTTAATATTGTTGATAATCATGTGAAGTTAGTTGAACTATAGGATATAACAGAATCTCTTCATTGATACATATATTTTCATAATCCGCTTCAATAAAGGAGTCTCTGCATTTGTAGACATCACATATCATGTCCTTTAATCTATCGTCCATTGTCCACTCAATAGATTGATGTGTTTCGGATACACTTGACATGCCTAACAATTCACCTTATCACGTCCATGTTGTATAATACTTCAGAAATTTTCATCGCACAAATATATGTTCTCTAATATTTGAGCAACATCCAATATTCTTCCATTCAAATAATTCATAGTAGGACACCTCATCCTTACTCTGTTTTGTACACCCCTCTCTTGTACTCATGACTTATAAGTGGCAAATTAATCCAACTTTGATCCATATTTATGTTTTGTAGATAATGGTCACAATTAGTTTTCTTTGTCGAAGGTCAGACATCTCCAAACTCAATCCTAACACATTTAATAAATATTTCAAATTACAAAGTAAAACAGACAAATAAAAAGTACTAATTAAATTAAATAAACACTATATAAGAATTCATCCTAATTTAAAATACAATTTACATAATACAAACACAGTTTGACACGGTTGCCCAAAACCCACCAATGGAAACTCGCAGCATCCCAAAAGATTGAATAGTATGGAAGAAGAACGAAGGGCGATGACGCTAAGCGGCAACGTTTGGTTGTAGCAAGAACAAAGGAAGAATAGAGCACACTGCTGCGACGACTTGGAGCGACAATGTTGGCTAGCTGGAGAATGGAGTGCGGTGACGAGGAGCTTTGCGGTGACGAGGAGCAGTGTCGATGGTTGCTGAGATAACGGAGGGGTGCACTGTGGTGATCAGTGGCGGAGCACTGTTGGTGCAGGGAGGGGCATGGCCCCCCCAAAGTTTTAAATTTTTTTTATATCATATATATTTTAATTTTTTTATATTATAGATATTAAAAAATATATTATAATTAAATAAAATATTTTATTTCTTTTATAAACATAATAATTAATGTTAATAAATAATAAAATATAAAATTAAACATAATAAAAATAAAGAATAAAAAGATTTATCAAGATATTTATTTATTTATTATGGTTTGAGTTTCTCACAAATTGTTTTCATATTCCATTCTCACCTGTTTTTTCTTGTTTTTGAAGATAAAAAGATCTATTGTTTTTGCTCTTATTTATCCTCTGTCCTTTTCCTTCCATTCTCATGGAAGTAAAGAAGAAGGTAATTCTTTGGTCTCTATTGATAGTGAAATATTAGTTTAGTAATTTATTTAATGATCCTCTTTTATATTAATTGTTTATTTCATGAATATAGAAAAAAAAATATTGTACTGTGTGTTTTTTATATAACCGAATCTTAATTGTGGTTCCATTATATGTCTTGAGTTTCTCACAAATTGTTCTCATATCTCATTCTCAGCTATTTTCTTTTGTTTTTGAAGAGAAAAAGATCTATCATTTTTGCTCTTATTTCTCCTTTGTTCTCTTCCACACTCGAGGGGAAAAAAAAGAAGGTAATTCTTTGGTCTTAATTGATAGTGAAATATTAGTTTAATAATTTATTTAATGAGTCTGTTTTATATTAATTTTTTATTTTATGAACATAGAAGAAAAAATATTATACTGTGTGTTTTTTTTATAACTGAATTTTAGTTGTAGTTTCATTATATGTCTTGAGTTTCTCACAAATTGTTCTTACCTATCTTCTTTTGTTTCTGAAGAGAAAAAGATCTATTATTTTTGCTCTCATCTTTTAGCGGTTTTCTTCCATTCTTGAATAAATAAAGAAGAAAGTAATTCTCTTTTGTCTCACTTGATAGTAAAATATTTGTTTAATCAGCCTCTTGTATATTAATTTTTTATTTTATGAAAATAGAAAAAAAATATTGTACTTTGAGTTTTTTATAACTGGATTTTAAGTGTGATTTGATTATTATTGAATTTTCTTTTGACAATTTTGTAGATATGTGTGATTTTTTTTAATTATTGTTATACTAAATTAAATATTTAATTTTATTTTATTAATGACAAAAATTAAATATATAGATTTTTTATATATTATTTTGGCTTCCAATAATTCTCGTCAAGATCCACCACTGTTGGTGATGGCGACGAAGTGAGACGACAATGGGCTGGTGATTTAGTGGAGAGAACTGTGCAACGATGGCGGGAGGGAGAAGAGAACACTCTGCATGCGCGGACAAGTGAAAAGGTTAAAACTTTTTAATCTGGCATGAAATATAACGACGGTTGTTTCACTTAACCGCAGTTAATAGAAATATGACGATGGCCGCTAAAGAATCCGTTGTCGTTTTTGTGATTTTGCCGGTTCATCGATGGTCGGTCATGTAGAAAATTATCGTTATAAAGTTGAATTTAATTATAGTGCTGCCACAGCTGTTTTATTACGCGAGTGACATAAACGTCGTTATTTAACGTTGTGGTATGGATACTTTGCATTAGTGTTTAATTTATTTACAATAATAGGTACTATAGGTTATAATAAATAAATATTTTAGTCATTAAAACTGTTTTTCTTTGTTGGAACTAGTCAAATATATTATACTTTTTTGCAAGAGGTAGTACTTTTTTTACACATATTTTGGATTAAGTTCAATACAAAATCTAATGACAAAAAAACTTCATTTTATAACTTTATTATGACCATATATAATTAACACAGAACATAGAGAGATCCAAAGATGAAAGATAGAAGGTAGAATTCCAGTATAGAAGGTTGAAGGTTCATATCATTCATATAAATAAATGAAATTACATCTCATTAATGGTCTTCTTTTTTACATTACATCCGTTAGATAAATGGCAATACTTTATCAAATAACCAATTTAGACAGGTTACACATAAGAAAGAATACAACAACTACTTCAAAAAAAAAAAATATCTACACTTTTGACAGTTTTATTAACTTAGAAGCAACAAATCTCGTTTACTTTTTTCAATGAATCGTGAACATTGCTTTAATCTTCAACAGCATATCTTTATCTGATTAAAGGCATGAGGAAGTATGCTACGTACAATAGCTGCAAAAACAAACCCAACATCAATACAATATATGTTTCACGCTGTACAAAGAAAAAGACAAGAATATACGGCAAACAATTTGAAAATAACTATAAAATGTGTCCCAGTAATCACGTTCTAACATGTTTTGCTCCTCAAACGATGCAGAATTTTGTCACAGCATGAACTAACTACCTTAGATTACAAACATTATTTAAGAGTATTACCTTCCAAATCAACATGTAGTAGGATCTAATAGAACCTTTGTCACTCAAATCTACAAATTTGGCCTGGTACCACAGAATTGAAGCAAGAACAGCATGTCCCAGACCCTAAACGTTTTACACCCAAAAAGTTCCAAGCATTATTGTAAAGATTTAAATATATCTATTATGCTAATTAAATAAAAAAACAAAGCATGATATTTAAGAAAGACAAAAAGAAAGAAAAATAATTCTCAGAGGTGACATTATTCTCTATTCGTGATTACAATATATAAGTCTGAAAAGTGTATTACCGTGACAAGTTTAACCCAAAGGAGAGAAGATGATAGTCCTGCTAGAATGGCAACTCCAAAAGCAGATTCCAAAATGGAAACACAGATCCAAAATACCTAATAATTAAGGAAAATTCGTTAGAAACATCAATAGATTTGTTTTACCAAAAAAGACATCACATGTTTTACTCAAAAAACATACCTTTTTTTGACCTAGACGTGTTGAGAAAGATTGGATGCCAAATGCTTTATCTCCTTCAATATCAGGTATATCCTACATGTATAAAGATCCAATAAAATATTTTATACTAGTCACATATTGTACCAAAAGTTTGATGTTTGAAAAATGTATCATTTGAGAAAGAATAAACATTTACCTTGAACAATGCTATACCCAATGAGTATATGCTGGTGAATGCAACAAAGAACATCAGTGGCTTAAGAGAGGTAACAGCTCTCTTCAACACAAAAGTCTGTGCAATATCACAAAAATCATTTCATTAAAAAAATACTCTTCCATCATGTTTTTCTTACTTTAATTAATAATATGTTACAGGATAAACCTTCATGTGATAGAAAAACGAAATGGGAAATATAAGAGCCAAACTGCAAAATATGCAAGTTGCAGCGAGCAGCGGATTTTTCTTCCATCTCAAAAGGGGACCCTGAAAAGTTACGAAATAGTGATAGGTTTATGAGATATGTGATGCCACAAGAAGAAAAATGAAAACAAAAATGCAAGAATTATATATATATATATATATATATATATATATATATATTTGTGTGTTTATCATTGCTTTTATAAAGACAGGAGTTCATGATATTATTTATATTGTTAAATAGAATTTATTTTTCCTCATATTCCTATTTATCTTTTTCTTTTTTTAATTTGATATGGATGTTCTATAAGCCATCCTTATCAAATGCACCTATATGTACTTTTTTTTCTTTAGATGTTATTACGTGATTTTAGATAATGACACCTAAAATTGTAAGAGAAAATTGTCAAAATTTAATAGTTAAAATATCATTATCCTTAAAAAAATTCACCTTGATTGAATAACCACTCCATATGAGAAAGAATGATAGAAGACCCCAAAATAATGGCCAAGAACCTATCATATAGGTAGCCAAGAAACCCTGTAACCAAAATAAAACAATAAGCCCTCATTTACTATAAAGGGAATATAAATTGTTGTAAAAAAGGGATTAATACCATGATTGCAGATCCTACGGTAACAACTACACCAGTTGTAAAGGAAAATGCCCCAGATGGCAATGGAAGAAAAGGTTTGTTTATCTGCAGAAAAAAAATAATAGCCGAGATTAATAAAATACAAGCAATCAGTTCTTCCTTCAATAAAGTTTAAAAGTTTCATACCTTGTCAATTTCATAGTCATATAATTGATTCACGCCATTAACATAAAAGTCCATAAACATGAAAGGTAGCAGAGCCTGAAACATTTTTAAAATGTCAAAAAATATTAATTTACAAAGTTAAAGGATTGCTTTTAATTGAATATTTAATAAAAAACAACATATTTGGAGTCTCACCTGGAATAAACCAATGAAAAATAAAGGAGATGATATATCTGATAGTCTTTCCACTGCTAGGAGTGATGCAGCAATTGTGCTTAATGTCTGTCAAAGTTAAATAAAATTTTAGAAAATGAGTTTAATTATAATTTATTGTCACAGACTTAATATTATAATACATTTTTTCTCACTTAAAAACATCGAACGTGAGAAATTAACATATTTGATGGCGGACCTTAAGGTGACATAGGTGCTTGGACCCGTTTCTTTTTTTTTTTTTACATTTATATAATTTAATTTAATCTTTCAAATTTTAATATATTCTATATATATATATAGTATTTTCAAAAAAAAATTATACAAAGATTTTGTCACTTCCAAAATATTTGTTGAAAGATGGTCACTGATATATAATAATCGTTTAAATTTGTCTTCGGTTACACACTGCATATTAATCTTATCATTATCCGACTTGTTTGCAATCTCTAAGAGAGAATTGTTCAAAGTAATGTTTCATACAAATCAATTTATCTAAATATTAATCATAACATTTAAGGATTACATCTATTAAAGGAATACTAAATTGAACTTACCCGACCAAACATTGTGTAAGGATAGCAAAACCAATATAAGGCAACAAGGAAGCGTTTCACAGAGCCAACAATGTCTTTTGTTTCAGAAGCACTAGATTCCTCAGACCCAAAATATTCTTTAGAGATTGCTTTGGGTACATATTTCTTGTTGTTTTCTTCATTCGTTAACCCTCCTTCAACACTTTTGAACTGATTCTTCATAATCGGTTGTTGCAACCTCGTAAGGTTATACTCTATTTGACTTTTCCTTTGGTGCATTGAAGTTTTTGGTGCAAAAGAACCTACAACACAAAAATGTTAATTGCATGCAGTATAGATGACCATGCACAACAAAAGTCAAAATATTTGATGTTCAAAGAAATCATTATTTCTTAAATAGTTGAAACTGTTTTGAACAATTTATTTTTCCCATGGTTCGTCAATTATGGTCGCTGTACATACCCTTAAGTGCTTTGAAAAGTCAAAAAAAGCCACATATAATTATTTTTTATATCTTTTGGAAAAATAAATTCATTTCCCACTTGACATCCAAATGACATTAAAATTTATTCATTGAACAAAATATTTGTGAAACAAAATAAAAATTAACGCAAATTTCCATATGTTAAGTATTTTGTGTATAATAACTTTGATTAACCTTTCACTTCGGAATTGACCACTTAATCTTTCTATTATATATTGCAGATTTTATGATTATAAATTTTTTATTATATGGAAAATAATATGGAAAAAGGCTGAATAATGACGACAGTATTTAATAATATTTATATCTCGTGACAACTGCAGCATTTGAAACTAAAAATGTATTAAAAAATTGGACTAGTGCATGCACCTTTTTACTTTTTATTTGATAAAAGAGTAGAAAGTGTATTAAAAAGGTATCAAGAGCAAATTCATGAGGAAACTAAAATTTTATGGTACAAAAACATGAAATAATTTTAAAAAATAATATTTCTATTACTATAATAGATATATCAAATAAAAATATATATTATTTCAAAGTGTTAAGAGGAACAATATATGTGAAACATACTTCCATCATAGGAAAATTTTTTGTTGGAATGTTTGCTTCGCCAGAGATTTCCACCTACAATTACCAACGTTAATCGTATTAGTAACCAAAAACCTTGCAATGATAAAAAAAATCAAGTTTTACATAAATTATTTTTGAAATATAATATGAAAGTAATTGCTGATATAGGTACCGTTTGCGAGTGAACAGACATTGGGAGAGAACCTAAGAGACATTGAAGCCATGGAAACTGAACCTTAATTATGACAAAAGTACTTTCTGATAAAGAAATAAACAAACACACCGGTACTTAAGAAGACACGGGTAGAGAGATTTATATACTACGCTCAATTTCATTTAATTTATTCATATATTGCATTACTTTTGACCATCCTTTCAAAGACAAACAAATACACCAATAATATAATAATAAATGAATACATAGCCGCCGAGGAATAATTGAATTGATTATTTTTATCATATCTATAGTTGTCAAAATAGAATTTTTAGTTAGTCTAAAATATTTGTTCATATTTATTAAAACAAGCATCACGGTGGCTCTGAGATAGTTTTTGGACGGCTATACTATGAATTTAGAATTTAGGTTGGAAAGGTGATGATTGTTTAATTTCTTCTTAATGTTTTCCCCAGAACTCTAGTGTACATTGGTCAAATATTTTGAAAATTTTCCACTAGAACTCTCATACCAAATTAATGTTAAAACTCTAGTGTACATTGGTAAAATATCTTGCATGTTCCACATTTTTAATTAGATTAATTTAATTGAGAAGGTTATCCGTAATAAGCAAATCTGTCCATGTATCTGTGTTTGGTTCTCTTTTTCTCTTTTTCTCTATTTCTATTTTTTTTTCTTTGTTGCTATGTTTGTTTGATTTTTAAGTATAAACCCTTGTTATTACGAAGGAATGACTCAATTATAGAGTTAGTGAGGAAGTCTCTCATTATTGACATGGAATTTGAAAGCAATAATTGATTAAATATTTTAAAAGTTTTTTGTGTTGAGGGCCTACATCATGCAAATTATGAATCATCACTAACATTATGATTGAAACATCAAATCCCTAACTTCTAAGTTTGTTTTAAGTTTCTTTTTTTTTATCAAGAATAAAAATAAATAAAAAATATATAATACATATTTACAACAAAGCATATGCTAAATTGTTTACAAACAAACAAATCATAAAACAAACTCGAAAGACCTAAACTTGTTTTATGTTATATATAATTATAAATAAAGGATTAAATACATATAAAAAAAATATTTGATATAAATAATTAGTACCTTAATAGTTTATGTAAACATAACTCTTCTCCTTTTGTATCATTTTTTTTCTTCTGATTCTTTCCTATGATATTTTTTACTATCTTCCAATTAACAACTATTTAACATGTACTACAATTTGTTTATGGCACTTTCCATGGTAAGAAGTTGTGTATCACAATGTGGGGTTGAGTTCAGATTCACAACATGTAGCAACTTTTCTATTGTCTTCGTTGATGACAATAAAATATACAGATGTTAGGTATAAAAATAAAATAAGGAATGTATATTGACTTGGTACATTAAGAATTTTACTTTTGTTAACTCTACGATTACTCTTCTACAAACTAAGAGGTATATCAAATAGAAGAAATGTGTGAAATTGATTGTAGCAACCCATTTTAACACACCACATAACTTACTTAACATGTATAATTACTTTGGTTTCAAAAATTCAAGTTAAAATCAATCGTCTAACGCTCTTCTCACATTCACCAATGTATCGTCTAATACGTTTATATTTCATTGTATTGTCTAACACGTGCAACTCTCTTTATTGATATTAAGAAAAAAGCTAATCAACCCTTTATTTGAATCTCGAAAAAAAGAAAATTGAGCTTTTAAACAAAACTGAAAATTTGTTTTTACAACTTAAAACTTTATTCTAAAAGAAATAAACATAAGACGAAACTATAAGGAAATAAAACCCTTGGAATAAACTTTTATCACCTATCATTCTGTCTTCAATATTGTGAATCACTACATGAGATATCTTTTACTCCCCTAACATACATGATCATTATAGTCAACAGATACAGAAGGATAAGTTAACATAACAAAGAACAAACCACCAATTACTTGATGCAAGAGGTGTTGGATTTTTACAAAAGGCCATATCCAAGAGCATTTTTCAAGTAGCGAATGATCCATAAAGCCTGTTGCATATGTGGTTCACACGGAGAAGAAACAAACTTGTTGAGTTGTTGGACAGCAAAACTAATATTAGGCCTAGTATTAGTCAAGTAAAGTAATCGTCCAATCAGACGCCGAAAGGAAGAAGAATCTGATAGAAGAGCTCCCTCGTCGACATGAAGTTTGATAGAAGGATCAGATGGCGTTGGTGCCAGTTTACATCCAAGCATCCCTACCTTTGAAATGAGGTCCAAACAGTATTTCCTTTGATTGAAACTAAGCTATCAAGAGAACGAGAAACTTCAAGGCCCAAAAAATACTTGATATGGCCAAGATCTTTAATATGAAATCTAGAATGAAGATGAGCTTTTACAACATTAATTTCAGCAATGTTATTGCTAGTGAGAACCACATCATCGACATAAACCAATAAAGCAGTAATATCAGAGGCAAATTTCTTCACAAAGAGAGAGTGGTTAGCAAAGCTTTATGTGTAACCAAGAAGAAGTAGCTCTGAAGTTAATTTTTTATTCCAATTACGATTGTTTTATTTTAAACCATATAGAGATTTGTTAAGCTTACAAACAAGATTTGGCTGGGGAAGAGAAAGACCAGGTGAAGGCTTCATATAAATCTCTTCATGTAAGTCTCCATGGAGGAAAGCATTGTCAACATCCAACTGATGAATAAACCAATCACTAGCAGTGGCCAAGGCAAAAAGGATGTGAAAAGTAATAAGTTTAACAATTAGAGAGAAAGTTTCGAAATAATCAAGCCCTTCGGTTTGAGTAAAACACTTAGCCACCAACCGTGCTTTAAACCTATCAATTGTGCCATCTAGTTTATGTTTGAGTTTGTAAACCCAGCGGCAACCAATTGGCTTAATGCCAGAAGAAGGAGAAACTAAAGTCCAAGTCTGGTTTCTTGAAATTGCACCTTGATGTTTTGGTGCAATACAATGCTACTGGAATGGCGAATAAAAAATTGCACTGGCTGTAGAGAGTGTTGTGACAAATGCTCATAATATAGCTTGTGCTGCATGTATGGTTGAGCATGATAAAATGAAGAGCAATGTCCAAATGCAAACTGGTGACTCATGATAAAATTACACAATGAAAAATGACACTGAAATAGTAACAAACTATGTAAAAACAACACATATCAACACATGAACTAAACTAAAATTACCTAGACTAAATAACACAAATCAAACTCAAGAATCATTCACACTTTACCTAACCCCACCAACGACGCCATTTGATAAACCTCTACCAAGGATTAATCCTAAGATAGGCTAGGGAGTTTAAATGATTCTTGAATGTGCTCTGTGAATTGGAGGAAATCTAATAAAATTTACTAAAATAGATACTAAAAGGACTCTAAAATGTTATGGATATGTATGAGTCCAAAGTGCTTGATGAAATGCTTAAGCAAACTAGAATACACGTATGATGTTTGATGAAATGCCTAGGCTTCTAATGCACATACACTACACAATGTGAATATCCTACACACAATCTAAACATGTGAGATGCTTCTAATGCATGGATTAAACTAAATGAAGGTACTGAAAATGAATTAACAACATTATAAACAGGAAATCAAAATCTGAAAAATTTCTCATGAATGCGCATATATGAAATGTGCAGGACATGATCGTGAATCGCTATAGAATGAATGAAATGATGATGTGATGATACAAAATGCTTAGAAATGGTTTCAATAGAATTTAGAAACTAGTATCACGCGAAATGGTGAAGTAAAACGCAAATTCCCAAATCATGAACCTTGTTTAACGAAATTAACTAACAAACACGCAAATGCGAAATTGAATGCAATGAATGACGAATTGGATGTTGAAATGGATTGAAAACACTACGTCTAGCATCATAATGGAATCACGAACGTGAAACAAGCATGAAAAACACTAAAACATTGAATTCAAATTTAAAATTTGATAGAACCGTGTGTGAAAGTGTTGTGCTGAACTGAAGTCACAAAACCAGAATTGATGACTTGAGTTTTTGTGATTCTAATCAAGAGACACTTGAATTAGTTTAGATGACTATGCATCATCTAGTTTTCAACTTGTTTCCTCATTGAAACCGATAAAATTGTGAATCACAACCCCAACTATCAATATCAATTGTTGACCAGTTCAGCAAGGAAAGAAAACTGAAAAATGGAAAGAAAAATTGGAAACACAATTTGGAAATAGAATTCATCCCATAGAAACATTACAAAGGTAAAATAGTTTATACAAAGATGGAAGACTCAAAGTCCTATGCCTATTGTGCGATCACAACATCTTGAATGATCTATAACAGCAGCAAAACAATGGTGGAAAAAGGAGAAAAAAATCGGGTGAAAAGTGTATAGTTTTGTTACGAAGTGGATGAGAGTTCTTGCATGAATGTGAATGGCGTGAATGCCATTTTTTTTCTGGTGATGTATGTGTGTGGTTTTTGTATGAATGAATGGCGCCAAAGATATCAGTTTCCAGCACATGTAACTGGATATTACAAGTTGGATTAACTGTCAAAATCTCTATCTTACACTAATACATTTCTTTTCGAAAAAATAAAATAAATATATTTTTTCAATTGATAGTAGGTAAGGAAAAAACACGTGAAATAAGTTTTCTTTAGATTTTTAAACTCTAAATTTAGCATAAAAAAAGAAAAAAAAGGAAGAACTCAATTGTTTTTAACTATCACACCCCTTTTCATTAGCCCAAAGAATTTATATTTATCTTCACCCCCACCCTTTACTATTTACACTCCTCACATGACATGTTAACAAAGGATATTTTAGATATTTTAAAATCGCTATTGTAAAGAAGGGTATAATTTTAATTATTAGAAAAGCAATATTTATCATAATAATTAGAATCAATATCTTGATATTATGATTTGATTTATGTGGTTGTCTCATTGGGATTATATTTTAATAATTAGAAACAATATCCTGATAATAATATACTAAATATCCTAGATATTACACTATGATTTGATTTTTGATTTATGTAATGTTTGTCATCAGAGCCAATTCTTACCTTATAACATTCATGTGTAATTAAGGTTGAAATTATCCATCAAAACCAATTCTTATCTTATATTTTTCATGTGTAATTAAGGTTGAGATTACAATTGTATTACAATGTGTGTCCATATAAGCAAACAATTTATCAAGTGAAGGAGAAGAACAAAAGCTTTTCACCTTTTTTAGGAAGAAAATATTCTACACTTAACAAAAAAAAACTTAGAGAAGGAGACAAGGAGGAAAAGAAAAACGAAAAAAAGAGAAAAGAATATGGAAGAAAAAAGTGTGATTGATAAAGAAGGTATGTCAGTTTTTTCTTTTTGACTGTTAGGATCATTATTTCTTTATTAACAAATATTTTTTTCAAGAAATCATAAAAAATATTTTTCCTCATTTATTTTTGTGTTTGTTTGGTTGCAACTATTTTATAATAATTCAAAAAAGATAAAAACAATATAAAATTTTCAAAAATTAAAAATCAACATGTTTTCAAATGTTTTTTTTAATAAGAACTATGTGATATTTGATTCTCAATTGTGAAGGGAGATATGTAGGAGTAAGGTCAATCCTTGTTAGGTTCACTTCCAAACAAATTAAATCATTAGTCTTTCTAAATAACTACATAACATTGATTTCTCATTTCGAATGAGAATACATAGTAGTAAGATCAATCTTTGTTGGACCCAAAAATTAAAAATATATTTTTTTGTTTCTTTTGCATGTTTTTTTATTTTTTTTTATTGGAAAAATTAAAGTTTGAAAAGCACATTAATTTTTATCTTTAATCAAAGATACTATCTTCAGCGGGTGTTATATAGTGTGTAACACCTTTCTTATGCATAACCGACATTCAGATCTCAAAACTTTTTCTCTCACTAACTTGCCTTATCTTTATAATTTTTTATAATTTTACAAAATAAAATATGATAATAATTTCAAACTTTTTTTGTTTCAAGTTTTATTTTTAGTTTGTCGTCTTTGTTGCAAGATGAGATACGAAAAATGCATGTGGAATTCCAATATAAAAGGTTGAGGTTTCAATATCATTCATACAAATAAATAAAATTACATCTCATTTCTTGAGGCCATGTAATGGTCCTCTTTTTTACATTACATCCGTTAGATAAATGACAATACTTAATCAATTAACCAATCTAGAAAGGTACACGTAAGAAAGAATTAATAATACAACTACTATAACAACATTCTCTATACTTTTGACAGATTTATTAACTTTAGAAGCAAAACAAATCTCGTTTGTTTTGTAATGTACTGTGAACATATTGCTTTAACCTTCAAACACATCCTTATCTAATTAAAGGCATGAGGAAGTATGCCACGTACAATAGCTGCAAAAACAAACCAAACATCAATACAAATACGTTGTTACATTATCAACTAATTATATCTTACATTATAAACATTATTTAAGAGTATTACCTTCCAAATCAGCATATAGTATGATCTAATGGAACCTTTGTCACTCAAGTCTACAAATTTGGCCTGGTACCACAGAATTGAACCAAGAACAGCATGTCCCAGACCCTAAATGTTTCCACCCAAAAATGTTCAACCATTATTGAAAAGATTTAAATATATCTATTATACTAATTAAATAAAGAAATTAAGCATAATATTTAAGAAGAACAGACAGAAAAACAATTCTAAGAGGTGACATTATAGTCTCTCTAACAAAAAAAAAAGGTTCAACTAACACATTAATATATGACATTTGTCTGTACATTTAAAAAGGTTAATGAATAGTTAATATATATTTAGAGATGGAATAAAAACGATTAATTTATTGATTATATGATGTGATAAGAAAAAATAAATAATATATATATATATATATATAAATATATATAAAATAAGTGTATATTAAATTAAGGTATATGTGTATCGTTAACACATATAAGAAGAAAGATACATCATATTCGTGATTACAATGTATACGTGTTAAAAGTATATTACCGTGGCAAGTTTAACCCAAAGGAGAGAAGATGATAGTCCTGCGAGAATGGCAACTCCAAAAGCAGATTCCAAAATGGAAACACAGATCCAAAATACCTAATAATTAAGGAAAATTCGTTAGGAACATCAAAGAGATTTGTTTTACCCAAAAAAAAAAAAAACATCCCATGTTTACTCAAAAAAACATACCTTTTTTTGACCTAGACGAGTTGAAAAAGATTGAATGCCAAATGCTTTATCTCCTTCAATATCAGGTATATCCTATACATACATAAAGATCCAATAAAATATTTTATACTAGTCACATATTGGACCAAAATTTTGATATTTGAAAAATGTATCATTTGAGAAAGAATAAACATTTACCTTGAACAATGCTATACCCAATGAGTATATGCTGGTGAATGCAACAAAGAACATCAGTGGCTTAAGAGAGGTAACAGCTCTCTTCAACACAAAAGTCTGCAATATTTCACACAAATCATTTCATTAAAAAGAATATTCTTCCATCATGTTTCTTACATTATTATTAATATGTTACAGGTCAAACCTTCATGTGATAGAAAAACGAAATGGGAAATATGAGAGCCAAAGTAGTATATATGCAAGTTGCAGCAAGCAGTGGATTCTTCTTCCATCTCAGAAAGGGACCCTGAAAAGTTACAAAATTGTGTTACAACAAAAAGATAAAAAAGATTAATATAATATTAAAAGTTAGCACGAGAAACATATAGGAAACAAGAAAACGTAAGGTATTAAGAGTCTATTTTTGGAAATATATAAAAAATTAAAGAAGCTAATGAGTTAGACAAATTAACTACGGAAATTTAATCTACTATAAGAAAGCCATCGTTATCAACTTTGACAATAATATAGTCGAGTCACGTGACGACAGCTCAGAAAAAACTACTTATTTTTTCTCATATTCCTAGTTTTTTTATAATTGATATGGATCTACTATAAGTCATCGTTATCAAGACTTTGACAACAATAGTGGAGTCACTTGATAACAACTAAGGAAAAAAAATATATAGTTGCAATTTTTCAGAACTCACCTTGATTGAATAGCCACTCCATATTAAAAAGAATGATAGAAGACCCCAAAATAATGGCCAAGAACCTATCATATAGCTTGCCAAGAAACCCTGTAACCAAAATAAAACAATAAGCCTCGTTTACTATAAAAGGAACATAAATTGTTGTAAAAATAAGGATTAATACCATGATTGCAGATCCTACGGTAACAACAACACCAGTTGTAAAGGAAAATGCCCCAGATGGCAATGGAAGAAATGGTTTGTTTATCTGAAAAAAAAAAAAGAGCAGAGATTAATAAAATACAAAGGAACCAGTACTTCCTTCAAAAAGTTTATAAAGGTGGCATTTTTTTTTGACCATATAGAAGTGATAAATTCTTCTTGATTCAAATTATTCATTTCTAATAGTAAGTTTATACCTTGTCAATTTCGTAGTCATACAATTGATTCACGCCATTAACATAAAAGTCCATCAACGTGAAAGGTAACAGAGCCTGAAACATTTTTAAGAAGTTAAAAAATATTATTTCACAAAGTTAAAGGATTGTTTATAATTGAATATTTAAGAAAAACAACATATTTGGAGTCTCACCTGTAATACACCAATGAAAAATAAAGGAGATGATATATCTGACAATTTCTCCACTGCTAGAAGTGATGCAGAAATCGTGCTTAATGTCTGTCAAAGTCAAAAAAATTGAAACAATTAGGATATTAGAAACTACTTTAATTATAATTTATTTTCATAAAATCGATTCAATTCTAATACACTTCTTCATGTTAAGAAAATGGAAGATTAAAATGAAGTAAATCTAATAACGGGTGACAATATAGATTTGAATTTCAATTAGTATAAATTTTAAATTATTTTAATACTTGATATAAATTTTAAATATTAAAAAATAAATTTAAATTATCTTTTATAAAACTGTGATAGAAAAATAAAATTCATCTTCAATTATACATCATACATAAAAATAAATTGGTTTAAGTATTAATCATTAATTATATCTATTAAAGGAATACCAAAAAGATTGAACTTACTCGACCAAACATTGTGTAAGGATAGCAAAACCAATATAACGCAACAAGGAAACGTTTCGCAGAGCCAACAATGTCTTTTGTTTCAGAAGAACGAGATTCCTCAGACTCAAAATATTCTTTAGAGACTGCTTTGGGAATATATTTCTTGTTGTTTTCTTCATTCGTAGACACTCCTTCAACACTTTTGAACTGATTCTTCAGAATCGGTTGTTGCAACCTCGGAAGGTTATATTCTATTTGATTTTTCCTTTGATGCATTGAAGTTTTTGGTGCAAAAGAACCTACAACACAAAAATGTTAATTGCAAGCAGTATCAGTGACCATGCACAAAAAAAAAGTCAAAATGGTTGATGTTGACAAAAACTATCGTTACTTAAATAGTTGAAACTGTTTTGAATTTTTTTTTTTTCGCATGGTTAGTCAATTATGGTCGCTGTACCTCAAGTGCTTTGAAAAAGTCACAATTATTTTTATATTTCTTAGAAAACAAATTCATTTCTTTTAAAAAATAAGACATAAGCAGGTTTAAATATTTATTCTTCCTTTTATTTATCGAAGTGTCTTGTAAAAATAAAATCGTGATGCAACGGTCACTCCAAAGCAGATAATAATTTTAAAATTAATTCATTGAACATAATATTATTACAGTGTAAAAGAAAAAAGAAATTAACGCAAATTTCTCATATTAAGTATTTTTGTGTAACCTTCACTTTCACTTAATCTTTCAATTATTTGCTTGATTTTATGATTGTCAAATTTTTTTCACTTTTTTTATTGCTTTTCAATTTTTTATTATTTAGGAAATTATAAGAAAAATGCTCTTGGGCCCATTTTAGTAATATCTCAAAATTGAGTGTTCAATCTAATATTTATTTCCCATAAGATGAAAGTATTTAATTATTTATATCTCATGATGACTGCAGCATTTAAGAAATACAGATACTTATGGAGGGATAATCCGAACCGACTTACAAAAATTGGACTAGTAGTGCACAGCCGTTTTATTTTATAAAGAGGAAATACCATGAATTTAAAAAAAAAAAGAAGATATAAGAAAAATATAATGAACAAATTCACGAGGAAACTAAATTAAAATTTATGGTACAAATCAAATGAAATATTTTTCAAACAAATTTACTTCTATTAATATAAGAGATATATTGTAAAGATACGATATTAAATAAAACCACACTATTTAAAGTGTTTAAGACAATAATACATCATTAAAAGACAGTATTAAATACTTTAAAAAAGTTCAAATAATATAATTTTAAAAAACTTTATTTATCCTTTATTTTATTACAATTTATATAAAATTTTGCAAAACAAATAAATAAAAAATAAAAGTATTTCCTTCAAACAAGGAAAAGTCTTAAAGTAAAATTTCTTCAAACAAAGAAAGTATGAAAGTAAAAAATATATTTGTTGATTCTCAAGTGGTAATAAAGGTATCATATCAAGTGATAGAAAGAAGAAAAATGAAAAATGTATTTTAAAATTATCATTTCAATCTTATAAATCTTTTTAACGTTGAATAATTATATTTTTGAATATTGGGAAATGGAAAGGTTGAGATGCCGAACCATTTCGAAATTAGTTATAATAATTAGGAAGGGTTAAGTAATAACAAATTAAAGTTATAACAAATAAAAAGGTTAAATAATTGAAAACAGATGATATGTGAACATACTTCCATAGGAAAAATTCTTGGAATGTTTGCTTTGCCATAGATTTCCACCTACAATATTAACAACGGTAATATTATTAGTAACCAAAAAACTTGTAATGATAAAAAGAAACAAATTTTACATAAAAAATGGTTGAAGTATATATAAGAAGAAAGTGTTGATATATAGTTACCATTTGTAAGTGAAAAGACATTGGGAGAGAACCTAAGAGACATTGAAGCCATGGAAACTGAAACTTATCACAAAAGCACTTTCTGATGAAGAAATAAACAAACACACCCAGGTACTTAAGAAGACAGGGAATGAGAGATTTATATACTTCTCTCAATTCGATTTAATTATTTATATATTTCATATCTTTTGACCATCCTGTCAAAGACAAACAAATACACTAACAATATAATAACAAAAGAATAAATAGCCGCCTAGGAAGAAATGGATTGGTTATTTTTATATTGTATTTAAAAGTGGTCAAAATTGATATTTTTAAATTAGCCTCATGAAAATATTTGTTAATATTTATTCTGAAAACATTACCGGGGTCATTTTTGAATCACGATCTAAAATTCAGTTCATTTGACCACCAATTAACTGAATTATCTTAATTTATTCACTCTCCATGACGTTCTACCATCCATTTTATTACTTTTATATTTAATATTTTAATTTATATTTCAATTAAATAACTTGATTTGATGTGTTGTTCTTTACTCTCGGATAACGGTGTAAAAATAGTGAAAAAATCTTTTTCTTAAATTCCAGAATGAGACTGTCCGGAAACTACGTCTTCGCTGTCTCTGTTCTCAGATATTCAATAATTCACAATGTCGACGTTTGGATTCAAGATTGTTACAATTCTTGAAAAAGTCTACAACTGTTTTAATTTAATATAAAATTTGGATACACATGAATCTGGTTCGGAATATTAATTTAATATAAAATTTGGATATAGTTCTATTCCTATTAATATTAGTAATGTTTTTCATCAAAATTTGATTTCTATTTTTTATTAATTAATTTAATAAAAATTCATGAAATATAATTACCTATATCTCTGAATTTAATTAGGTATAATATTGTTTTGAATTTTTTCTAGTTTAATTATATGATCTATATATTTTAGAATTAATTTTTTTAAATGTAATAGGCTAGCTAGATTATTATATTTGCTCAGAAGTCCCAACACTCTCTATCTTTATTTTTGACTTCTTCCTCCTCATATTTCAGCTCGGCAATTTCGTCATTGTTAGGCTAGATTATTATATTTGCTCCAAAGTTTGACTACTTTATATTTTGCTTCTATTTCATAAAGCGCCAGAGAAAATATTTTAAAGTCATGTACTCAATCTTTTCTTTTCTTTTTTCCTTTTAAATTATTGTTTATGTTAATAATACAAAATCATAACTTAAAATCATAAAATTTGGAATATCTTTAAGAAAGTCTATCTATTTAATAGTAAACTCGAGACAACATTTAAAATGTATTAAATTTTAGGCAGATCTTCAAATATTTGAAGTTAATTAAAATCAATCCTTACTTTTTTACTATTTGTAACTTAATAAGAAAGTGAGAATCCAATCTAATATATCTGACTAGGTCAAACCAACCCTACTCGATTCAACAAGTCTCGACATAGTTCAATTGGGTATGAACTTGGAAAACTCTGCCCTAGCTTGAATTAGAATTGCATGATTTGAACTTGGCCCAAGACCTACCACATGTAGACTCAACTCGGTCCAACGTCAATTTGATTCAACTCGATCTGATGTGGGCTTAACTCAACTCAACTAAAGGCCAGTTTCACTCAGCTCAACCAAAGGTGGGTCTAGCTCCACTCAACTTGGGGTGCGCCTGTAACATCCCGATCGAATGTTACGAATTTAAATAAATTAAATAGAAATAATAATTAAACATAATTTATTATATCGTCTTTTCCCAACACGCGAGAAAATTAAAACTTTTATTTCACCGGAACATGGTCCAAAATCCATAACGTATAAAACTCGAATCAATATATAAAAGTCTGTAACATAAATGTTTAGAAAATTATTCAAAACCATAAACAATAAAAGCTCTAATAAAGCTTTTTCCCCAATCTAGCCCCGCTCCAGCTCTATGCTTAACCAGTACCACCTGAAACATCATATGGTCCCGTGTAACGCAATAGACGATCATTACAAGACACAAGCAGATATGATGAGCTAACAGTAACATATAATAATTCAAATTTGCGTAAACATACACTCATCAAAGGAACTCTATCCTTTTATTAAAAGCCACATGGTCACCATCATGTTATCCATGTTCTACGTCTTTAGATGATAACCTCAAGATACCCTTTACTGCCTCTACCTACAAGCCACAACTTGTAGAACACATGTGGAAAACCTATTACGGACCACACTTCGTAACGTCAGGTGGAGTTCCCAATACGAACCATAGTTCATAATTGTCCCAAGACTACCAAACTCGCCGGCTAGCGCCGAAGAGGGAAATCTTCTTAGACCCATCTGTACGAGCCACAACTCGCACACTCACACCGACAATACTCGCCAATCTAAGCCATAACTCAAGGAATGCTCGTGTTCATCCGCCATCCCGAGCCACAACTCAAGGGGTGTTATTCCGAGCCACAACTCAAGAAATGTAACGTGTTTACCCAATATCCCGAGCCATAACTCAAGGGATATCATTCTGAGCCACAACTCAAGGAATGCTACAACAAAGTTCATCCTTAAGGTTTCACCCAAAGCCTCGTAGACCACGCACATTCTAATCACCCAAGCAATTACTTGACCATAGACCTAAGATTACATGCTCCCACGAACCTCTCTGCTCATGGTCTTGCCTCTATGAACCTCCTCGCTCATAGTCCAACTCTACGGACCTCCCCGTCTGTAGTCTAACACAAGTGATCCAACAACTACAAACCTCCCCGCTCATAGCAGCTCTCAAGTGTGAGCATGGAACATACGAACCTCCCTACTCATATCCTCACACGAGAGCCTCATAATTTTAACTTTCCCACTCATATTATCACGTGTTCACCACCAGCCATGAACCTACCTGCTCACGACACAAAAAAGCATCTCTTAGTCCAAGTCCCATATCACAAACACGCAAAACGCAAACCAAAAGAGCACACTACTCTTTGTTCTGTCGCTTGACGCTGCCTAAGCGTCGCTAGGAGAAATCACAACGCAGACTGCCTGGCGAAAATATTTCGCCGCCAAGCGCCAAGCTCAAACCAAACTTATCTAGCGTTTGTTGCTTGGCAAGTCAATCCTCACCGCTAGGCACCACACGCTCCAAGGTTCTATCTAGTCCAAACTTACATCCAGATTACTTGTTTAGGTTTTTATACCTTGCATCAATTTACACATTATAATTCCACTCCACATACTCCAAGTCTTATAATCATACATATTAGTATTCATGTAAACTCATGCTACTAAAATTGGTCAATATTGCATGTTTTAAAACAACACAACAACCACACCTACCTATGATTAGTGAAATACACAGTCCAGACCACCTAATGAGGACGTCGACGCCGTTCATCGGTGGAATGTGGCTCCAATTGATGGTGAATGATCGGAACGGCCTCCAACAATCGATTTGTTTAGTGAAATCGACCGAATATGCAGTGAAAGACTCGATTATGGTATGAATAACTATCGTTCTCTCACGGATCCTCACAGCACTCACGGTGTTTCGAACCCTAGGAAGAGAAATCCTCGTCTAAGGTGAAGGGTGAGCTGATGAAGAAAGGGATTAAACCACAATTCATTCATCTAAGCTAGCTATTACAATGTGTTTGGTTTGCCTTTATATATGTGAAGACAACCGAAAAACGTGAATGAAGACGTCGTCTAACAACAACCTAACGACAAGAAAGAAAGAAGAAACCCTAGATTAAGAGTTTGGAGGTAGATTTGATGGAGAAAGACAGAGTTCCGGTGGAGGAGAAAGGAAACCCTAACTATGCTGCGTCGTTTACATAATGGGTTGGTTGACTAAAGTGAATGTATTTGGTGAAGTGTTGCACATGCGGAAAGGAAGTGGGCTGCCACTTGCAAGCCCAAGAGGGAAGCTGATTTCATTGTGCCTTCCATACGTGATATGAAACAATCATGTTGTAGATGCTTTGAAATCTGGCTGGTGTGATAATGGGCTTTAAATGCCACTTTCAGGCCCAATGCCACTCACGTAGTAATGATGGTGCACGCATGATGTAAAGAAGCCTTCACACTCCAAGGGATGATTTGGGCTGCTGGATTCAAAAGCCCACGACGCATAATAGTGACCCACATGTGTGCTCATGGAGTAGACTTGGAAATGGGCTGTATTAAAAAACAAACACAATTAGAACAACATTTATTTAATTAAAAAAATAAAGAAAATAAAAGAAAATAAAAGAAATGGGCCTAGGCGTTGACCCAATGTTATAAGCTTTGTTGGGGTCACATTATCCCCTCCCTCTTGAAGAGGATCTGTCCTCAAATCAAAAGGGTTGTTGAAAGGCTTACAACAACCAATTTGGAAAGTTCCACCAGGATAAAAAACAAATCTTCAATAGTCATAAAAAAATGGTATTAAAATCATAATGACCATGCAATATAATTGATTGGGCAATGTGTGAAAATGGGCTTTTAACGAATGAGAATGATGATATCCAACCCATTACACACAAAGAGTGTCTTGCACTTTGACTTAGTTGATGTTTGAAAAGAATTTTAAAGTCAAAGTGTATTTTGGCACAATAATTTGAGGAGGATGAAATAAGGGAATGAGATGGAGAACAAAATGTTTGAGAGGGAAACAAAAAAAATTAATGAAAAAGTGAGAAGAGTTTAAAGAGGGGATTACTCCCTTTGGAAATTAGGTCTTCATAGAAGGGAGTGGTGAAGGATGGTACACCAAATCCCTAGCAATGAGTTCCCTTTTTTCTTTGGAAATGCTCTTTAACTCTACCACTTGTGAATTTCTTTCAAGCTCACTCTTTTGTCTTATTTTCTCTTTTTCTTCAAATTCTTTTCTCTCATTCTCTTCTTTGGCTTTTCTAAGATTCTCCTCTTTATCTTTTTCTTCCTCATCTCTTTTCTTCCTCTCTTTTGTCTCTTTTTCCCTTTGTTCTCTTTTAGCACGAAGCTTCTCAAGCTCTTCTTTTGCTCTCTTCTTTTCATACTCTTAAAGCTTTTTAAGTTTTGCTTGCTCTCTCTTATGTTTTTGTCTCTTTCTCTGTTTACTCAAGAACAAGTCCAAATTGTGCTTAAAATCTTTTAATAGTCTAGAAAACTTAGCAAGATTTTGGATGAATGCATCACCTATATCAATGAAGTCTTCTATCCTAGACTGTTGCTCTTTAGTTATCCTAAATGAAGGGGGAATGAAATGTTTCCACATGCATGTTTTTAATTCATAAAATGTGTTAATGCATGATTCTCTCCCCTTTTGCACTTTAGATTGTCTCTTTTGCCACCACTCAGATAAACGTCCTATAAACCTAGAAGTAACATGCCTAAGAATGTTAAATTGACTATATTTATTAAAATATGGTTGCACCAATTTCTCTGTATCCCACATCCAATCTCTAAATGATATTGGTCTTATATCTTCCCCAAAGAATGGAATGTCACTATAAATGGTATGATGCAACTCATGACTACTATGCTTACCTAAATGCACACTACTATACCTACCTAAATGCATACTGCTGTAAGGAAAACTCCTTTTCAAAACGTTTTTGGAAACACTTTTATCCAAACAATTTTTCACAAGATACTTGAAGAATTTCTAAAGAGAAAATGGAGTGAAAATGGTCTAGAAATACTCCTAGGAAAGGGAGGTTAGTCTCTTGGACAATCTTAAAAATCAAGTCTTTCCTAGCCAAAGATCTCTAAACAACTTTCACAAAATTTCTCAATGAACATTCTAAACAAGACAGATTGGGTGAAAAACAATTTTCAAAGTGTGTGGACTAATTGAAACCTAAAGACCAAAAGAAGGTCAACTAGGTGTTAAACACATGGCACCTACATATCATAGTGACCTAAAACATAAAGGCAAACACACAAATCACACAAAACCTGGACATTTGAAACATAAAGAAAACATAAAGACTGAAAACATAAACTAGACGACAAATTAAATCCTAAGTGAAAATGCAAGTGGCCTTTGGAACCCCTTGACGCTTCACACTACACACGATTAAACTATTACAACCTTGCTAAGGATGGGATTGCTCTAAAGCATTTTCCCACCTAAGCCAAATGAAGCAAAAATAGCAAACTGAAAAAAATTACAACACAAAATACCATGACATGAAAACAACAATAATCACAAAATAAAATAACTATGATATGCTATGTTTCTCTCGGTCCAGTGTTGAAATTTTTCCCAGCTCACTCCTATGAATCCTCTCATGGTTGCACTCCTTCCAACATCACTATGGTGCTCTCAAGTCCCACTCACTCATGTGTCCTGTCGGCAGTGTACTCTCACAACAGAGTCACTCATAACAATTCCACCTTCAAGATGAAATTTCACCTACAAGGGTTGCCAAACAACAGTGAGTGTCCAGAGCAAAGAAAACCAGGAAAATCAAGTGTTGCCACTTAAGAAGAGCAAGTTAGAAAATCAATAAAAGTTCAAATTTAAGATTGGACTACATCAAATGATGAATTAAACAGACAAACTCAAAGAGTAATCAAATAAGACAAGCAAGAAACAAGCTAAGAAATAAAGTTGGCACACAAAAGGAACCTAAGGAATAGGTCTAGAATATGATCAAACAAGACTTAAAAAAATATTGAATCAAGAGCATATGCAATTTTAACTAAAAATGACAATAGTCATTTGGTGAACTGTGCGAGACAACTTGTATTTTGCTTAAACAATTAATGTTTTCAGATTCAATCAAGACTGTTTCATTCTCTTTCAGATGCTTTTTCTCATCATATTTTCTTTTTTTTCACTAATTTCTTTCTTCTTCTCAAAAACTTGAAGAACAACTCACACAAAGGTCAATTTTCTACCACCAAATCAATGAACAAATGCATATGACAGATTGCAAAGATCCAACTCAAAAACAATTTTAAAGAAACACACAAGGAAACAAAGAAACAGATCTTGGTATGGCAGTGTAGTAATCAATCAACAAAATTGTTTCACACAAGCAAAATTGATTTGGTGATTCAAACAGATGACACAGTTGCACTAGACAAATTCAACAGTGTAATAACACAGACAGATGCAAAAGAATTTGAAGCATTGATGCTAGCCAAAGTAGTTATAAGCTACGAGAATCAGTTCACAACATAGTGGATACTGCATAAAAGAAAAAAATAAAGCTGCAAAACTCACAAGTAAATCCACGGGCGGTGCACACATATGTGAACCAAACCAAGAAATTTGCAACACAATCAAGGCAAGAATGAAGCTGATATACATGTCAAAATGCATAGTCTACGCTAATCACAGAAAACAAGAAATGTGATCTAGTTGTTAAATAAAAGACACGAACTACAGTTTTTCCAATCAGTTTGAAATAGCCCAAGAATGCATCATATTTTACTCAAACAGTTTGGCAAACCGAAATAGCAGAATATGAATTTCAAATAGCCAAATATACAACATCAAACATAATAAACTGACTGGCTAGGCACTTTAAAATCCAAATTCTTGCAGAACAGATGTGAACAGCGGCAATCAATAGAAAAGCACCAAAACAAAATCAACCTAAGCATCAACTAAACCAGTTGATTTCCACTGGATTTATCTGAACAAAGACAGATCAATCATATATATGGAATCATTCAGATATGGTTCAATCGACAAGCATCACTGGCCAAACATACACACCTCAATCAATAAGAGGAAATACGAAACAATGAAGCAGAGAAGCAAAAACTTAGCATAATTGAAACAGAAAACAGTGACAATGTACACTATAGAACAATTGCTATTAATCTACTAGCAATTAAAGAACCAAACAAAACATAGGAAACTAGACACATTCAATGAACTGAACAAATTCAATTAACATCACATTTTAACAGCAAAAGAAAAACATAATAGGTACTACTTCTATGGAATTAACGAACATGTAAAATAGCTACACAAAAACCCTAAACCCTAAACCCTAATTCAAAGCTAGGTAAAAAAATTGAAATAACCTATTAGACATGCATTGAACGATAGGATCAAAGATCTAGACATGTTTTGCCATCAATATTGATTCAAGAATGTATAACAAAGTTTTTCAAACCAATTTCAGCAAGAAAAACACCACGACACATATTCAAGTAGAGAAGTAAATAATGACCCACATGTGTGCTCATGGAGCAGACTTAGAAATTGGCCGCATTATAAAACAAACACAATTACAACAAGATTTATTTAATTAAAAAAATAAAGAAATTAAAAGAAATTAAAAGAAATGGGCCTAGGCGTTGGCCCAATGCTATAAGCCTTCTTGGGGTCACATCACCACCTCAAATATACTCAATCTGACACACTTCACATACAGGCCTACAACTATTTTTTTTCACATATAATATGCCAAGCTAAAATTTACCATTATACATGATCATACTATCATACATAGACATAATTCCATAACAATTTCCCCATTCACACATAATTCAAAAGTAAAAAATAACTTAACACCCGCTGGATTCAAAATGTGCCCAAAAACAACCAAAAGACTACAATGTCATTGTTGCCAACTCTATCGCCTGGGGGGGCAAGAATGCGCCGCTAGGTGGCACATCATATTCTAGGCAGAAACCTAGATTTTTCTCGCTCTAGTGAAAACCCTAAACCCCCAATTCAAATTTCAGTCAATCAAGTGCATAAAATCATAACAATTCAGATTTCCTACATGCATATTCATTATATACAATCATAAACTCTCAATTTCACCATGCTTTAACTCCAACAATCACATTAACAAATTAACTCCGACCCCTAACATTACTACCTCATGTTTATGCTTCCCAAATCAATCACTAAACTCATATGAACATAACATTAATCATCAAGTACCTAATTTTTATTTGTCAAATCATGCATAGAAACATTACTAAAGATCCAACCATCTAAGAATCCATAGAAAATTGCTTCAACGTAACAAGGGTTCATGTCGCTTGGCGGAAACACCCCTATTGTCAAGCGGTTCATCTCAAAAACCCGAAAATGGGCTTCTCGCTCATACATCGCCCGACGGGTCTTCAAAGCAGCTAGGTAGTTTCTGGGAAACTTCTAAAAACTCAAAACAATGGAAATTTAAAACAAAATAGGCAACATCCAATCATACCATACATCACGAAAATCATACAATAAGTATACATGTAAAGGAGCTCCCCTAACCTGGTTTCCTTACTTCCAATTGCCAAAAAAAAAATTGTAATCCTTGTTGGTAGCAACGTCCCCCTTCTTGACTCCTTCTACTGTTCTAGCATCAATAGGCTTCCAAATTCCATTTTAGCTCTCTTTTTTAGTGCGGATTGATTAAGGATATCCAAAAGAACTCTGCCTCACCCTTAATTCACCATTATTCTTCCTAAAAAGAGATTTCGCAAAAAGAACTTATTTTGCTTCAATAAGGGCTTGAACACATAACCATCCAATTGTCAATCCAATGCCCAACCATCCAACCAATTCATGTTTCGTGATAGTTCCTATAAATCTAGAATTTTATTATCACTCATCATGATCAAGAATATTATTAAATAATATACAATTAAAATATCACACATATGGAATATATAGGACTTGAACCTAAGTCCCCTCATAATAACCAAGTACTCTCAACCCCTTGAGCTGGTACTTTTCCTCATCATAAAAGCTAGCATTAATTGTCATAAAGCTTTCCACTACCCGTATTCATTAAATAATTATTTACTTAATTATTTAAATTTCTTGGATCTTATAAGGCCAAATTGACTTAATCTTATGTGGGCCTAACTAAACTTAACACCACATCGGCCTGAGTGACTTCATTCGATGAGCCCGACTATACTCAGCCTAACATGGACACAACTCTACTCAATCCAATGTGGGCTTGGCTCAACTTATTCCAAGGTAGGACTAACATGACTTGGCTAAAGATAGGCACAACTTATAACACCCATATCGAGATGTCACGTGTAAATTTTTTTTTCTCTTTTCAAATCAATGAAAATACTTCAATACCATCCTTTTGACATGTGAAACAGGTTCTAGGGTAAACTTTAAGTTGTTTAAACTAACATTATTTGAGATATTCCAACTCAAATATCAGTCTAGAACATCGTTTAACAAGTCTAGCAAAATTAACATCATTGGATTAAAATGACTGTTTTCATTTATTTTTAGAGTTTGAGGGCTAAAATGTATCGAAATTTGGGACTAGGAAAAATTCTAAATTTGCATTCAAGTTTAAGGATTAAAAATATATTTAACCCTTTATTTTTATTGAACCCGGTAATGTTGAGTAGCGAATTCATGTTTGTTTGTTTGTTTTGTTTGCTTTTGCAATGTAAAGGTGAGAGGAGCAATCATATAAGGCAAAAATGGTAATTGGAAAAGATGAAAGGAATTGTTTTAACTCCATAATCATTCACAATGATTATTGATCGATGTAATTCAAGCAATGACATTCAACTTGATTACATGTCTGCAATTTATCATGAGGTAGTTGATTATAAGATGCATCAATCCTGCATGAATGTTCCATTTGCGTGTGATGTTGATCTTAATTGTTCAATGTTGTTTGGTGTTTGGAGCCCATGGAATTTCAAAACTAGAGAAGTTGATTAGTGGTGTGGTTCAAACATAATGATCAAACACGATGGAGTTTCGTGGATAATCAACGTAAATTGGAAATGTGTAGTGGTTGAGTGATCAACAAGCAACTAGGTGATTAAATTTTATAGTGTGTCTGCATGAGACAATTTAAGAGAGTAATTTATTTATTTGAAGAATTTGAAAATCTTTTGAGGAAAATGGCATGTTTATACGAGGAAATTAAAAGAAAATTGAAATTGAGGAATTTTAAGAATACATTTCAAATAACTAAAATAGTAAAATTTGAAATTCGCTCAAAAAGAAGGAAATTGAAATTTCCTAAGTTGTTGAAATGCCCATTGTTGAATCGCTCCACATCTGCTCACACCAATAGCATTGGTGATCATTGTAAAAAAGAAAACCACACAAAACAGACAGGCACAAGCAAGAGGGTAAGCTAGAGCAAAAATTCTTTTAATCATGTTATAAAGCAAATCAATATTCAGATCATATTATGCACAGTCAAAGCAGTAGGCACCCAAATCATGTGAAAGCAAACAATTTCAAGACTCTATGACTCAATATCCGAATCATACTCTTGATATAGAATTCTAAAGGAAGTATGCGCCTGTGCTAGCTTCTAAACTCTGCAGAGTCTAGACGCAAAGGGTTATCACCCAACCACACACATGGTTAATCCTCTAATTTCTTGGGCCCAATATGTCCCAAGACTAGAACCTCATGCCACTCTCATCACATAAATTATTCTACTCTATGTGAGCGTGAATAATTTTTAGAGTTCAGGATACCTTCTTTTATCTAGACATCTCCTATATCAAGGTATACACTAACGACCATCACCAAGAGTTTCCCTTGAAACTCTTTTACCAACAAAATCCACATGCCATATCAAGCATTCAATTGATATGGCATGTGGATTTTGTTGGTAAAAGATTTTCAAGGGAAACTCTTGGTGATGGTCGTTAGTGTATACCATGATATGCCATATCATATGCATTTGTTCATTGATTTGGTGGTAGAAAATTGACCTTTATGTGAGTTGTTCTTCAAGTTTTTGAGAAGAAGAAAGAAATTAGTGAAAAAAAAGAAAATATGATGAGAAAAAGCATCTGAAAGAGAATGAAACAGTCTTGATTGAATATAAAAACATTAATTGTTTAAGCAAAATACAAGTTGTCTCGCACAGTTCACCAAATGACTATTGTCATTTTTAGTTCAAATTGCATATGCTCTTGATTCAATGTTTTTTTAAGTCTTGTTTGATTTTGGTTTTGTTTGATCATATTCTAGACCTATTCCTTAGGTTCCTTTTGTGATGAATACTATTTGGGATGAATACTATTTTGTGATATCAAGGTATACACTAACGACCATCACCAAGAGTTTCTCTTGAAACTCTTTTACCAACAAAATCCACATGCCATATCAAGCATTCAATTCTCATGCCAAACCACCACCAATCAAACAAGTCATGTTTTCCATTTCATACTCAACATAACAAGATTTCATTTAATCTCATACTTTATAAATACATACAATGACATACATATATCACAAAATAGTATTCATCCCAAATAAATGCGTACCAACATTTAAGTACCTGCAATTCCATACACTCAAGCACAACACACAACCATAATTCTTACACCAAAATTCCTAAGTAAATTTATTATCACAAAACTAAATTCACTGCAGTAATGCGTGACAAATTTCTCAAGCTACAAACATCTAATCGACGATCCAACCAGTCAAACCATAAAATAACATGTTATGAACCAAATGTCAAACTTTGACCTCAATCCAACGGTTAATGAGTCGGAAAAGTCAATTTTACTAAAACTGCGCATATTAGAAAAATGACACAATCGCCAGCGACCAATCACTCGCCCAGCGACCACCCGACGCTTCTAGAATACGAGAAATAACGTCAAATATCACAGTTTCATGAATATTTGAACCCCTAACTTGGAAATACACCAAAAATTAACGTTTTCCCCGATCTTGACTCATATTCCACAAAACACTAATCAAACTTAGCCAAACGAAAAAAGAACAAGCAAAACAACTTAAAAAAAAGTGAAACCCTAGCTTCCCTTACCTCTTTAGACGCTAGCAAAAGAATGGTAAAACAAGAAAGAGCAACAGGGAACTGGAGCAAGCTACGGAGCTGAAAACAAACACACCCAGAGTTGAGAATAGGGTTTCAGGGAGAACCCAAGACAGAACTAGAGCCATCTGAACCGAAAAAAGAGAAGAACAAAGTTGAAGTTCAACTTACCCGAGGAAACGAATCAGTTTAGATAACTAGTGAGGGGATGAGCTTATGCCCTAGGAGAACGCTTTGGTGGAGTGAAGGGCGAGGGAGAGGAAGCTGGGTTCTGGAAAAGAGTAAAGAGAAAGTGTGAGGGGCTGAATATAATATTGAGGGTCTCTTACTGAACTGGCCTTGGGCCTACGAAAAGGACTAGGCCCAGACACATACAAACTAAAAAAGGAGCTTACAGTAATAACATAAAAGTGTTGAAACACTAAATTGTAAAAACATTAAATTGAAGAAAACTAAATGCAATAAAATTAAATGTAAGAATAAAAATAGTTGAAAACGAAAATGCAAACAAATCAAGAAGATAATAAATAAAAAAATTGTTAATGTAGATTTGATGCGAATTGATCTTCAAATAATTAACTCTTCATTATTAAGCAATATAAGACGAAACAGTAAAGAAATAGAAAAAGGCAAAAACTAAAGGAAGAACAGATAAGAGAAAACAAAAAACTAAAATTATGAAAATGCAAATGAATTTTGTCAACAACTTTTAACATATTAAAGGTCTTATATAAGATCAGAAATCTGAAGCTGAAATGAGTCTGATACGGATTTTAACAAAGTTCTTAAATTCAATTACAGAAAAACAAGCTAATACAAGTCAAATTCATTTGTTCTTTCTATAAATTTTCAATAAATGTGTCTCAACTTCTAAATATCATATACTCAAAATGAAGTTTTAAGGGTAGAATTCAATGCATATGAAATTAGCCAAAATGATATTTAAAAATAAAATTATAACAAAAATAGTAAATGAAAATCAGATGAATTAAAAATGTAAAATCAAAGTATATATGTGAAAGAACTTAATTTATTACTAAAAATGGAAATGAACTAAAATGTCATCATTATACAATAAAACTATAAAAATGCATACAAATGTTATCATCGATGTAGTCAAACACAATGAGTTTGATAGGTCAATACAGAGCGGTGCAAGCTACAAATTCAAAGCAAGAACTGCAATTTTGTATCAGCTAATATTACATTGTTCAATTAATGCCATTTTTTATTCGAAGAGTGGTTCAATTTTCAATTTTATTACGACTGGATATATTCTATTTAGTGAATTCATTGAGCGGAATCTTTCTGAAGTAAGCAACTAATGTTTTACGTGACTGGTTAGAGTGATGTTGGAAGTAAGCAATTGATGTTTCGAGTGATTAAATAATTCAATAACCAAAGTCTAAATCAAACCAAGTCAGTAAGTTAGATGTATTAATAATTTATTGATCTAAAGAAATAAATTACACATATGATATGTAATACGTGTATCGAATACTATATATATGTTAATATATTTACTATAAAATTAATAAAATATGACACGTAATATATATTAAAAAATATATAATAATTCTTAAAAATATTATAAGATCTTATGTAAATTAAAATTAAAATTATAAACATAAAAAAAAATTATAAATTATTATAAGCATTAAATTAATACTATTTTATAAATTAGATTATTTATGATAAATATTGATAAAATATTCTTAAATGAAGTCTATCTCTGACATGGCTACCCTCCAAAAGCTACGATATTGACTTGTAGATCTGAAAGGATACATTGATATACGTCCTTCTCTTGGCTTTATCCCTATTTCTTTCGATATACATTGAGTTGTCTAAAGAATAACAAACGTTGATCTCGAATAAATTAGGTAAAAAAAAAAACATTTTTTTAGATCTTCTCAATTCTTGTAAAAACAATTTATAATTGTATTTAATTCTTAATTTTAAAAGATATGTGAAAATACTGTTACATTCCATTTTATAGAAGTCCAGTTTTATATGAAGTCCAGTAACATGTGTCTTGTTTAATCATGTAAAAAGGCTATAAGTTCTACGAAGATTATTTTCCTCAGTTTCACAGTATAACGTTAAAAATAACAAGAAAAAGACAAACATATAGATAATAGAACTAAAAATTAACAAAATTATCTAAAAACAAATATAAGAATCGATCAAAACTGTATCAAAAAGAAATTTAAAGAATAATATTAAATATAATTAAAAATCTAAAGATTAAAATTGCAGCGAAAAAGATAACAACAAAATTAAAAGTTGTTTCCGGAGCACTGTTTTCAAATCATCACGCCAGAATTTTCGATATTGCTGACCCACCAACCTATGCTGTTCACATGACAGTGGATCTTCATGGTTTACAAATCTTTGCACCAAAAGCGTGTTGCTTGTGGATGCCAGAGAGAAATTATTTTGGAAAATAAAAACGGCAAAAGGAATTTTCTTTTTCCTTCTAACAGTCAAAAGAAATGGCGTAGCATATTAATTTTTAAAAATGCCATTTGGATTGGGTCTTCAACTTTTCATTATGAAATCCTTTTCTTTTTCTTACTAAAGATTTGTTTTGACAATGGCAATGCCGTGCAAACTTCGATACATATCAAGAGTTTATGCAACAAAACATAGAAATTACGTAGGATTATGATTTCAACAACATTAATATAAATCTCGGAAATTTAAGGACTACAGTATGGCACTCAAATTAAATTATTCCTTCAAAGTCAAAGAGTGAGCTAAAATACACAAGTATCGCATATGACTCATTCTTATTATCATTCTCATCAGACACCATAATACTTAAGAAAAGTGAAATATGACTCTGCTAGATCAAGAACACTGCAAGGAAAATATCATATGAAACTTAAAACTTAAATGTTCTCTCCCAATTGATTATCTTTACTTGCTGCTGCTAGGTTCCTTCACGATAGTCACTGGGCAAGAAGCATGAGTCATCACAAAGTTGCTTACACTTCCCAAAATGATCCTGTTTTTTAACAGAATGTAAGTGAGACTCATATTTCAATAACATAGGAGATATATGAGATTAATATAATTTTATATCAAAATTATCATAATAAGGAGATCATGAAAAAATTACTTATATAAATAACTCATACCATTTGGTAGAAAGTTTACATTGCACTTTTGTACATAGGTGTCCTTCCACCCTCCATTGTTTTTTTCTCTTTTTAAGAAATTTTTCATAAGATAAAAAAAGTGGTGTGTTTTGATACGCCACTATAGCTAAAATACCAAGTGTCATGATGATGCCTAATATGAGTTTACTAACAAAATAAGTCGTATTATTTTAATAAAAGCAGTTGAATCATTTTTGTACAATTTTTTCTTACAAATAGTATTTATTTATAAGAAAATTGAATCCCTATTGTACTAATAATAGCATCCCTATTGTTAAACCACTTGTTCTGAGAGGAACAAGTGGTGAGACTCTGTAGTTGCTGTCTAACTATCTGCATTAAAAAAATAAAATCCAAGGGAATACTACAATGTCCAAGGCTAATAAAAAGGATACTTGTATTTCATTTTTGTTCTTGCTATGAAGGCTTATCTCCCCTCTTTCATTATCATTTACTATGACTTTATCTCTATTTCTCTTTTCTCCCTCCCTCCCTCTCTAGTTTCCATCTTTTTCTCTCCCTTTTCCCATTGAAATTTAAGGCAACAAAGGGTGGAGTCTCCATTGATTCAACTCCAAATGGTTTTCCTCCAACAAGCCACTTTCTCTACTCTTTTCCTAAAGACAACAACATCAACAACAAAAGAGGCCAACACTAGTGGAGACATCTTAACATGGATTCCACAACTACCAGAAAAAGGTTTCCATCATCTTCTCCAAACACCAACACCACCTCCACCATCTCCTTTCAAGTCAACCTTACCTCAGATGACAAGAGGCCCCACATCGATGAGAGGAACTTCTTTGGAATTGAAATGAAAAATAGAAACTTAGAAGTTGTCACTCCTGTAACAACTTCTGAGAAACAAAAACACCAGACAAAGACTTCACAGTTCAAACAAATTAATGCAGGCAAAGACTACTTACAGGTAATTTTTTCAATGTTTATCCCTTTCCCTAATTTTTGTATACAATTGCAATTTTTTCCAAAATCTATCTATTGTCTTAATTTTTGTATAAACCAGCAACCATTTAAAGTAAATTCCCCAATAATGCAGATTATAAAATCCATCACAACAAAGAAGGATATTATTATCAGCAAAGTCACACTCACAACAAAAGAAAAATGAAAAACAAATATATCCATCAATGCAAATACTTCTCTTTGAAATAACTGGTGAGAGATGAAGAAAAAGAGAATTAGGGGTCAAAATTAGGTACCTTTGGATTGTGCTAAGGCCCCTGCTTCCCAAAACCAGCGAATCCAGCTTCAGATCTTCAATTGCATCCAGAAGTTTCTCTCTCGCATCCCCCCAGTAAATTTTTGCAACAATGTGCACCTAAAAAATCAACAAGTTCAGACGCAACACTGAAACATGGGAAAACCCAAAACCAGGGTTGTCTAAATTGAATTCCATTCGTAGAATCAAGAATATCACCTCCTTCTGTCTTGAAGCAGTGTCAAGAATATCAAGAACCTCAATATCAGGGTGAACACCATACTTTTTCATAATCTCAGGCTCTCTGAACTCTTGCAATGGAATCAGAGCTTCAAAAACACAAAGCAAAATCGAAATCAGACCAGATCTGATCAACCCAGATCAAAAGATTCCTAAAAAGTGATCATCAGATGAATAAATAAATAAACAGCCGAAAGTAAAATTGACAGAAAATTGGTACTCACGAGAACCAGATTTTTCCCATAGCTTGTTGCGAGACTCGTCTATAGAATTGGAGCTGATGTGAATGACATAAATGGTGTCACCCTTATCAGCTAAGTTCTCAAGCGCCCATTTGAGAGCATTCTTGCTGCTGTTGGAGAAATCCAAAGCCACACCAATTGTCCTGTCCTTTGCCATGGTTTGTGTCTGAAGTTGGCGAACAGAGTAGAAGTAGAAGAACAACACAGAAGTTGACGAAGGGTTTAGATTTCGTACAAAGTAGTATAAAGTTTAGCATCTATAAAGCGTATATATATAATAATAATAATAATAATAATAATAATAATAATAATATTATTATTATTATTATTATTATTATATATTATGATAATAATAATGGGTGCAGCTATTGTATTAATATTTTTTATTCTGTCCTCTTATTTCAATTTTTACAGTAGATTGCTAAGGATCTATTATCTCATAATTGTCTTAAATTTGATGATTTGAACCAAGGGCTAGGTATTTTCAGGGCAAAAGAAATTTTTCTGCTATAAATAATATTTGTACTGAACTTGATTTCTTTTGTTATAAATTTCTTATTTCGCACAATATAATGATCTTATTTATAGAGAATATTTTTCTGTTTGTATTAAATTCTTATTTAGTTAAGTTCTAAAAAAGATTATTTCAAGTAATATTTGTAGCTTGACTTATAAATAACTTATACATTTATTCATATGTTGGATTTTGTTCTCTATTAAATAGGTTTATTTCAAGTAAAATTAGATAATATATCTATGCTTATTTACATAAGTCCTTATTTATTTATATAAGACTATTATCTATTGTCTCCCTCTATTGGATTATCTTTTAAAGCGTGGTATTACAATTGTGTCCTAATAAATTGAGATTAACAATGGTCTAATTCATTATTCTAGATAATTACAACTAATAATAGAAAAATCATATTTTTTACTACAAATTTATATTTGTTAATTTTTTCCTTAAATTTATTTATTTTAGAGAATTAAATTATTGCATTGATTTTGATGGGTTTCATATTAATGTAAATTTATTATAAAGATCTGTATGTTTTAAATTAGTTTTTTATAACTAATGAACAAATGAAATTAATAGTTAATATTGAAAAGGAGTTTGAAAACCTATTTTTAAAACCTTTTAAAGCTTGATATGTTTATCGGCTCTTCTTCAAGCATATGTCTTAATTGTGAAAGGTTGTGTGAAGTCTAGTAACTTTAAAATAGGTGTAGATATGAGTATTTGTGTAAGTTTTTAATAAGTAATTAAAGATTGATAGTTATACATTTAAACAGAACAAAATTTATATTAGTTTTGATCATCATTGATCATTGATTCTATAACGTTCCATTTAATCAATAAACATAATTAAAGGAAGTGTCACACAAAGATAATATAACAGCAGAGTCTTGGAGTTTTAAACTTAACTCCTTACAACCCAAGCCACACCACAATGCCCGAAAAGAAACAAGTTATGAAGTTTAATAGAAACATATAGAAATCTAAAGGACAGACCACTACATGGGTCATAACCTTAAAGAAAAGCCCAAAAAGAACATGAAGTCCAACCCAAGTAGACTATGTAGCGGAATCATCTCTCTCCTGTTGACCACGAGTACCTCTCACATATGCTCCCAGCAATAATTGATGATCATCGCAAAGGTAGAAGAACAACACACAAAGCAATCAAACAAGCAAAGGGTAAGCTAGAGCCAAAAGATTTTATCATGCAATCATATATACTTTCACAGTCCAATATACATACATCATCCAAGCATGTTATGACCTTCCAAATCAATACACTAAGACTCGACTCGACTCATCTGGATACATATAATCTAGTCGGATTCAGCGGATGCTTGCACTTGTGGTGGATACCTCTACTCATCCTCGAGCTGCTCACCCTCGAGCTAAGTGTTACAAGTGTTACAATGTTTCAATCCCCCACACACAAGGTTATCCCTTAATGAGTTTCAGGCTTCCCGCTACTCTCATCACAGGAGTCAGTCTGCTCTAAGTGAGACTAACTGACTCCTTAGAGTGTCAGGATGCAACCTTACCTTGAATCCTTACCAAATTATATAGATGGGGCACCACCATGAATTCCCACTAACAGGGGTCATGAAATTACGTCTCGACCACTAAAGCACGACCCTAAAATCTCACCTAGAGATTTCAAGGATTTACGCACTGACCACAGACCAAACATATTCAAACGACCAAGTAATATTTATCATGCAGGTATGTGTATTATGTCAACCTTTATAACCAATCCCTTTCATGTTCCCGGTCAAATCCATACCAACTCGTCATACTCCATCCATGAATATAGAAATTCAACTCATCTCATTACCATGCCACTTTCATACCCAACCATCCCATGTTCATTTCATGCCAAGAATTATTCAAGTTTGTCATTCACAACTCATACACCTTCCCACTCATGCATATTCATTCCATGAAACAACCATGCATGTAACATGCTCAATTCACATTGAACTCACCCATCACAGAACATAGCTTATCTCGTTCATACAAAATTACCCAATTCATACCTTAAAAGTAGGATCCACACAAACATAAAGCCAACAATCCAGAACAGGGAAATAACCAAAATAGGCCGTATTCTCGCCCAACTTCTCTCTTAGGCAGAAAGGCCTCGCTCAAGCAAGAGGGACTGTCGCTCAGGCGAGCTCCTTTCGCCTAGGGGAGAGCTCGACATCAAGAACAACGACCATCAGCTCCTTCTCGCTTGAACGAGACACTCGCTCGCTCAAAACGTGGTTAGTCGCCTGAGCTACAACTCGCGTGAAATGGCCTAGGCGAGCCTCAGTTAATCTCGCCTAGGCGAGACATGCTCGCTTGGGCGAGAAAACCAGTGTTCACCACTGTTCTCTTGTGCAACAGTCGCTCAAACATGCCCCAAACAGTTCAAACATGCATTCCAACCACTCATATCCACACACAGTCCATTTAATCAAGGAATAAACGTACAATAATCAGATCTTATGGAATATACAGAAGGATCTAGCTTCCCTTACCTGGAAATAAGCTAGCACAAGACTCCTAAACCAAAAACTAGCGAGCACAACAGCTCCGAGATTAGCTCAGTGAACTGCAGAGACGCAGAACAGAGGCAAAACTGGATTATTAGCAAGGAACTTCGGTTGAGACCAAGACAGTAGGGATAGAATAGGAGAAAACAGTTGGGAGGTTAACTTACTTGAGTCAATTAAGTCCTTCTAGCTCAACGTAAGAGGGGATGCAAAACCTTAGCAGAGCACCGCTTGTGGAATAGAAGGGCAAAGCAGCTGTCTTTTTTTCTAGAACGAAAGGAGAAAAGTGTGTTAGGACAGACTTAGGATCTGGTTTCCCTTTTTGGGCCAGCCCTTAGGCCCAATAGTTTAGGGCAACCTTTAAAATAAAAGGGCCCAATGAAAAGTGGGTTTTACAGATCCTACATTTAATTTTAGTTTTCTCAATCTTGAAGCAAATTGCTTTTATTATAACAAAATTTTGTACAAGCAACCTACCTTACAAACTAACAATAGTTATAAGCTCTTGAACACATTCAAACAAATATCAAACTCAACGAGCATATCAGCTTCTAACAATTGTGGATCACAAAGAAGATATATGTCAGATTAAACCACTTCAAGAGAATCTTAATGTTATCAACTCTTTATCAACCCAGAAGATATTTTGTTGGAAATATTTTAATATAATTTAAAAAATAAATAATTAAAATAATTAAACTTATTGTTACTCATGTTTTTATAGACCTTTAATTTATGGGTTAATGTTTTTTATGACTAACGACTATAGTCTTATTACTATTTACTTCTTTGTCTCCATTTTCTACCTATAAATACCACTTAGGTGCATGGGAAAAGACACAACAACAAAGAATAACAAATACTAGAGTTTTCTCAAGAGTGTTCTTCTTTTCTTCTCTATATTATCTTTAAGACAGTGGTGTTCATAAGGTTCGGAGATCCTTCGCTGCACTCGATCAATCTGATGGGTTGTTGTATCTTGGAAGAGAAACGCATATGATAAGAAACACATATGATTGTGTATTGTGTATTTGTTTAGCCTTGTGCAGTAGAGGTGTTTTCTCTCTAAGGATAGCGTTATGCGTGCCTCAACCCAGAATATTTCTATTCCTTTCCTTGTTTAATTTTTTATTTATTATTGTTATTATAATCGTTGATCTCTGATTAATATTCACTATTTTATATATGTTTTGGTATTATTATTGATTTAATAATTATTATTATATCATTATATCATTTTATATTTTTATTATTATTAGTATTGTTTGAGTAATCATTCAATAACATTCTTAGAGAGAAAAATTTATCTTGTTATTTCTATTTTTGATTACCCATATGTATTCATTTCTAAAATTAAAAACAATATAGAGCTGAAGACTGAAAACACATTTTATGAACTAATGTGTGTTTCTTATGGTTATAATTAAATCAGTTTCAACTAAGCCTAAATATTTATGTGTATAATTGTTTCTATTTCTATTGGTAACAATAAACGATATTATGGATAAATGAAATTCCTTCTCATTGAATAATTTTTTTTGTGATGTCTATAACTAATGTTTTTGTTGTTATATTAATTTATGCTTTAATATTGTCAACTTTTATCATTGATAAAGATGTTCTATATCATGTACATATTTTAAGTGTTTTGTATGAAAATAATTGTAAATAATTTTTCTTACTAAAACTACTATTGTGTTATGGAAAACACTTAAACTAAACTTTGCATTTGTAAATGAAAAAAAAAATAGCTTGATATTTATATGAAAAAAATGACTAATAAATTATCAGATTTATGAATAAAAAGGAGTTTTTGATGTTTCTGAATTTAGAAACTTTCTTGTTCTCAACAAGATTATGAAGTGGTTTCCAAGTGCAATAAGATTATTATTTCTAGACATGTGTTTTGGTTGGTAAATGATATATTTGTGATGATTTGTTTGAGTTAAGTACCTTTATCTTGTAATAAAATATTTATAAGTTTTCTTTGATTATTTCAAAATGTTAAGTTGTGATTTATGACATGCTATTATTATAATTGTTGAGAAATTTGGTTAGAGACCATTCAAATTATAAAATTTTGAGGTACAAAATTAATTAAATAGACAAGTAATGATACATGTATTTATAAATGAGTGTTTTTATGTAAAATTCATGGTATAATTCATTAAGCAACATTTTCATATAGTGTTAATCTAATGGTGCAGTGAAAGAAAGAAAACAAAAATGTTCTGATATAATAAATGTTATTCTACAAAATCTAGCTTGCCTAACATTATATTAATGAAATTTTATATCGTATTTACCATATTTTGAACACAAAAGATTGTGATAAAACTTGTTATGAGTTATGAAAGAAAAAAGAACCACATTTAAAATATTTCAAAATGTGGGGGTGTCTTGCAATAGTAACATACTTGTTAATAAAAAAATATTGGTTATATATTATAAAGTGAATGAATATATACCTCACTATTTTTGCCATCTAGTGTAATATTATTTGTGTTTCTTCTAGTTATGGCAATATGTCCAATTTCTTAAGATGATTGAAGGATAATGTAAATTGGATATTGATTTTGGTGACAAAATTAACTACTGGTTATGGTTATATTCTATACCTTGGATGGAGGTGCACTATCATGAAAATATGTTAAAAAAGTTATTGTCATGATCTACTATGCAAGCATAAATGATTCATTTTTTCCAATGCATTATGACAATTAAATTGATATATTTAAAGTTTTTTATATAAAAATGTCAATGAAAATTTGAGATATGAGAATGAGAGACAAATATATTAAAAACTTAATTACTCATGGTATTGTCTCTTTTGACTTTGTCAGGTTAAGAAGAAATATTGCAGATCTGCTTATCAAAAGGTTGATGCATCAACAACAAGTATTTGAGTCGTCGAGGGGAATGAGATTATAGCCTATAAATTAGTTGCAACAATGAACACCCATCTCCACATGAATGGCGATCCTATGGAATGGAGTTCAATGGGTAACAACAAAGTTGTTGTTGACTAAAGTACACCAAATAATTTGATTAAATTTTATGTCTCATTCATATGGCGAGGTGTACTATAAATTGTGGCAATAATAAGGTTGAGGTATGTGCATCATTATGCTTATTTTATAAAATACCTCTTAATAAACCCAATGACAATTATTGTAGGGGTGTGAGTCACAAACCACCCTTTGAGGGTTTACTTATTGAGTGTGATGGTGGGACTGCCATTGTGAGACATGGGCAAGTCTTTAAGTGACACTCATGAAACAAGATACATGCACAAGGCCGTAACGTGCACCCACTAATTAGAACCTATAATGAACACTGATATTGTATGTGTTATTTACTAAAACCCGGTCATAGAGGATGTAGCTCAAGGCAATTAAGTCTCTGCATTTTCTCGGGTGGAAGTTTATAAGCACTAGGTGTAAGGGTCAGATCCGAAAGGTTCCTTATGCTGAACTACAATATTTTGTTTTAAAAGATAATATATTTTGTTTTATTTATTTTTTAAATTATGTGGGGGATTGTTGGAAATATTTTAATATAATTTAAAAAATAAATAATTAAAATAATTAAACTTACTATTACTCATGTTTTATAGACCTTTAATTTATGGTTAATGTTTTTTATGACTAACGACTATATTCTTATTACTATATACTTCTTTGTCTCCATTTTCTACGTATAAATACTACTTAGGTGCATGGGGAAAGACACAACAACAAAGAATAACGAATACTAGAGTTTTTCTCAAGAGTGTTCTTCTTTTCTTCTCAATATTATCTTTAAGATAGTGGTGTTCATAAGGTTCAGAGATCCTTCGCTGCACTCGATCGATCTGACGGATTGTTGTATCTTGGGAGAGAAACGCATATGATAAGAAACACATATGATTGTGTATTGTGTATTTGTTTAGCCCTGTGCAATATGGATGTTTTCTCTCTAAGGATAGTGTTATGCATGCCTCAACCCAGGATATTTCTACTCCTTTCCTTGTTTATTTTTTTATTTGTTATTGTTATTATAATCGTTGATCTCTGGTTAATATTCACTTTTTATATATGTCTTAGTATTATTATTGATTTAATAATTATTATTATATCACAAATAAATATTGAAGTTGTTGTAAATTGCAAAAATTTCATGTTCTTATTTTGTTGTTAGAGCTTCCTAATTGACTATATTAAAAACATTAAGCAAAATTGAACTTTGCAATGCATGTAATACAAAGTGCCTTGTACCAATTTGAGCTTTTTGTTACTCCACAGAATGTTGCACCTAGTTGCTCTCCTTGCAATATCACATCATGACCTTTATGTTTAAATCTCATTATAAGAGTTGCACAATTCATATAACTTTCACCAAGTGTACTGAACTAATGCATACCTAAGATGATCATAAATGTTTTGATAGGTAACACTAAAACATTTGGTTGTAAATGTATGGTCATTGAATCTCCATTTTATACTTACACTTTCTAGTGATTAATAGCATTTGGTTAGAAGCAACCATTATTGGAAAACCCTTAACACATGTGTTTTCAACCATAACAACTTTACCAATTTGTCACTAATAAAAATTTTAGCACTCTTTTTGTCCATAAAAAAAATGTAGTTTCTGCTTCTTTATTAATCATTTAAACTACAATGTACTTCCACCTTATATTCCTTGTAAATCATTGAGGGGGAAGTGGACATCTACATCTTGTATTATGGTTAGTGTGTTATATACTAATGATTGTTCTTCCTCACAATCAAAAGTCATCATTACATATGTCTCTACTTCTTATAATACTAATTCATTTGATCATGTAAACTACATCCAACTCCCACTCAATTGGTTGAATTCCACTAAAAATATTAATGATGTGAATCACAATATGAGAATTCTTTGAGTTCATAGTCATTTATGACTCAAACAAATATTATTTCACAAGTCGTTTCTGGCTTAAACAAGTGTTCTTTGTCAAACAATCACTCTTGGCTAAGATGAAGAGATTGCATGATTTGTGACCATTGATCACACTTTTCCTTGCTAGCAAAGATAATCATGTGCTGATGTATGTGAGATTGAAACACTTTTCCTCCTAACTTGATATATTTTAGCACTAGTACTATTATTCATTGAAGCTTTTGATTAACCCAAAAATATTAACAATGTTTTTGCACTGTGCGTGTTGTGTCACTGTCTATCTTTTTCTTAAATGGCTTTATATACGACTCTTGAAGAAAGTGATCGTTGTAGAGAAGTTTTTGGTCATTAAGTAGCTTCAACTCTTTTTAATGCCTTTTTCCTTCGTCTGAAAATCTTAATAATGATGGATGCATCTAATGTTGATGGAAGCATCTTCAAGCAAATAATGAAATACAAGAAAAATTATTAAAAACTTTGAGGTTGCTTATGGAACTTATCCAATGAAGATTATTTGGAGATAATTATTCCATTAAAGACCTTCAGAACAGGAAAACAAACATTTATACAAATCAATTCATATTCAACTAACGGTGATTCCATCTAGCCACTTTGCACTTTATGACACAAAATATGTGAAACTAATGACATTTACTATAACAAATCCAACAATTTCTTATATAATTTTTATGTCAATGAACATTTACTCCATCCACTCCATTCCAATTTTCAAATCTTTTGTGGTCATCTTTCCCACACCAATTATCATAAGTAAAAGTTGACTATCTGCAACATCAACATCAGTTTACACATTCATAATTCTCTCAGAAATTGAGTAACACCCCATTTAATTAATAACCCTAATTAAAGGAGGCGTCACACAGAATAATATAATAGCACAGTCCTGGAGTATAAACCTCACTCCATACAGTTGTTCAAAAGAAAACAGAAGAGAAACTAGGCATACCACGATACCGATATAAAGTATAATAACGTAACGACAGTATTGCAAAAAATAAAGCCCAAAGGCTAGACAATACATGGGCCATAGCCCTAAAAGAAGAGCCCAAAAGCGGAAACCACTTTAGAGGCTAAGCAGTGGAACCACCACCTCCCTATTGACCACGAATATTTCTCGCATCTGCTCACATCAATAAATTGATGATCATCGCAAAGAGAGAAAAACCAAACCACAAAACATACACCAAACAAAAGGGTAAGCTAGAGCGAAAAAGGATTTATCATACAATTATATACACTTTCACAGTCAAATATACATACATCATCCTATCATGTTATGACCTTCCAATCAATACACTAAGACTCAGACACGACTCATCCAGATACATATAATTAGTCGGATTCAGCGGATGCTTGCACTTGTGGTGGACTCCCCTGTTCTACCGAGCTGCTCTACCGAGCTAAATGTTACAATGTTTCATCCCCCACACACAAGGTTAGCCCTTAATGAGTTTCAAGCCTCTTGCTACTCTGACCACTAGAGTTAGTACGCTCTATGTGAGACTAACTAACTCTTTAGAGTGTCAAGATGCAACCTTACCTTGAATCCTTACTAAATTATAGATAGGGCACCACCATGAACTCCCACTAACAGGGGTCATGGAATTACGTCCCAACCAACTGAAGCACCACCATGAGGTCTCACCTAGAGACTCATGGGATTACGTCCTAACCACATACAATTCATGTTCCAACAACCAAGTATGTATTATCACACACACCAAACTCATGCCAACATTTTCCACTAATTCTTCATTCATAATTCATACCAAGATCAGGCCAACCTTATCATTTCCAAGCCATAAGTCACTTAACACATGCATACTTAACCCATTCATGCTCTAATAGGATAATAAAATCATACAGTAAATCACCAACCAAAAACATGAGACAGAACAGGTACCAAACAAACACTTGTGTCAGTCTCGCTCAAGCCAGGAACCCTCGCTCAGGCAAAAGGGTTATTTCGCTCAAGCGACAGGCCCTCGCTTAGGCGAGACATCCAACAATGTGGGTTTCTGATCACGCGACTTCTCGCTTAGGCGAGCCCTCCTCGCTTGAGCAAGGCCACTCCTCGCCCAAAGGTGAGGTTCCTCGCCTGGGCTGAAAACTACAGCGACATGCCAAGGTCCCCACGCGTTCTCGCTTAGGCGAGCCTCTCTCACTTGAGCAAGATGTCACCTCGCTCAAACGAGAGCTCTCTACCTGAGCGAGAGCTCGAGTGTGAACTTGGCCTGTTTCTACAAGTCTCGCCTGGGCGAGACAGGCTCGCTTGGGCGAGAGCATTAGTTTCTCGTCACTGTTTCCCTGCAACAACCACACATATGAATCCAAACCAACATACCAAGGCAGTCCATGCATTCACAGTATCATACCAACCATAAAATCGTAAACTAACAGCAAGTAAACAGAAAATGGAAACACACGAGTAAGCCCTAACTTCCCTTAGTTGGAAAGGGTGAGCAAAGGACGTTAACACCAACTACGGAGTAAAACAGCTCGCGGAACAGACTTAGAAGCTGGAAAAATAGTGGAACAGTAAAGGAACAGAGTTACTATGGAACTCTAAATGGAAACACGCAAATATGCTTTAGGGAGGATAGGTACGAGCTTGAGAATCAGTTACATGGAGTGAAAAACGAGACTGAGCTCACCGGATCGAGATTGGGGTTAAACCCTAGCAGAGCTTTGAGGAGAGAAAAAAAGAGTGTGAGTGTATTATTTTTGCAAGAATGACAAAAGTGAGAAGGGTGTGACTACCTTAGGGGCCTTGGACACCCTATGGGCCAGTCCTTAAGCCCATTAAATTTTTAGGGCAACCCTTAAATATTAGGACTGAAATAAGAGGACCTTACAAATTGTAGAACAATTTGAAACATAAAATTTTTATTTAAAAAACTAAACTATATATAAATATATCTATATATAATTCTAACTTTAGATCGTTAAACTAATTTTTTTATATTAAAATTAAAATATTATTAAACAATTAGTAACATATTTAATTTTAAAGTTAAATATATTCTTAATATCTGAACTTAGATGTAAAATTGATATTCGTTTCTATTTTAATATTATTGTAATTTAACAATATTATTTCTTTTTTATGTTTTAAACCGTCTTTTAAATTAAGTTAAGACTTATTAAATTATTGAAACAGTTTAAACACAATTTGAAATGTAGTTTAACAAAAAAAAATCTCGTAATTAAGTTATTATAATTATATTTATCTATTTCTGAAGTTCGAGAAGTAAAATATATTTTGAAATAAAGACAAATTTGTTTTGAAATTAAATTACTTTTTTATATCAGAATTAAAATATTGTTAAACAGTTAATAACATATTTAATTTTATTTTTAATTCTTTTGACTTCTTACAGCCAAAACAGCCCAACGAGGACATGTGGAGAGGGCAAATGGAATCTAACTAGCTTTTACAAAAAGATAAATTAATGCATTCTCATGTCAGTATCGCCATCATCATCACATATTTACTTGAATCACAGCCGTTCGTTTATTGGTATATATATTGCCATATTAGTGGGCCCACGCGTGGGTATGTATGTGGGCAATTATGCTTTTGCTTAACACGGACTACCATCTCCCGTGCCGCAACCGAAAACGAAACAAATATTGTTTGAGTGAAGGAACTGCATTGTTTGAGTACACGAATGTTGTCAAGATGGAAACTGAAAACAGTGTTATAAAATTTTAACACGTTCATTTTCTCTTTGCGTGCGTGAATAAATCATTAATTTTATTTTTATCTATAGAGCTTTTAATTTTCGTGGTGAATAACTATTTGAAAAGAAAAAAAAATTTAGATTAAATATGGTTTTTATTTACATATTGTTATAAGAAATTATGTTTTGTGTCTAATTAAATTATAAATTATTTCGTTTTTAAATTTTATGAAAGTAATATAAAATATTTTTCGAACAAATCATATAAAAAAAATTATATAACAAATAGAGTTCAAACTAATATAATTTTTATGCCATTTTTAAAAAAAAAAAAATTTTACATAACTTTCATAAAATTAAAGATGAAATAATTTATAATTTACACATAACACATTTTTTTTATAATAATAGTTTAGAAACGATAAATATATTTAATTTTAGTATTTTATACATATTTTTAATAAAGACAAAATGATAAATAAATACTTCAATTATTGTAATTACGGTCTTTTGTTTCTTCTTTAGACTTTGAAGTATCTCACAAGTTTTGGTCCGTTTGTGAAACAAGTTCTCGGTTTGAAACTTAATTACACTTATAATTTCTTGTATATATTATATTCTACTGAAAACAAAGACCCTGACATAGGTGTATCTACATTTTTGTCTTGTTATTTTAATTTATTAAGTTAAAATTTAATTATTACAATAAATTTTGTTATTTTACATATTAACGTGTATATTAATTTTAAATTTAATATAACTTTAATATATATATATATATATATATATATATAATTTTTAATGTTATTTTATTTAAATTTAATATATATTATTTAAAAAAAATTAATTTTACATAAAATAAAGTTGAAGTCATCACAAATGATTATAAAAAAAATAGAATGGAAGGATACAATGATAATTAATTTTGACTATTATTTGGAAGGATCATAAGACAACGGAATTAAAAAAATGGTTCTAAATATTATAAAAGATATGTTGGAAAGTAAAACTCTAACATTCCAATTTTAACAACTTAAGACTTAATAAAATAAAATAGGATGTTTCATCATATTGTTCAAAAGAGATAATTCAGTTGTACAAAATATTTTAATACAGTCTTACAAAAAGATAAAACTATAAAAATATATCATTTATACATTCTTAAGCTACAAAACTATGATTCTATTACAAAACTATACCTAACATGATCTAATATCGCTCAACTATTCAAACAGTGGACTCCTCAAACCTTTAGAGTTGCCTCTATCACCTGCAACGTCATCTGCTCACACCAATAAGATGATCATTGCAAAAGAAGCATACAACACATAACAGACAAACAAACAAGAAAGGGTAAGCTAATTTACAAAAAGAGTATCATGCATACATAAAATCTATAATTTACAAAAAGCAATCTATAAAAGACTAAAGTAACACCACCATAGAATTTGTTCACGATACCCATGAAATTAATCCAAACACATATGCAACCATGGAATCTACTCATGAGACCCATGGAATTATGCCAAAGACGCCACCATGGAATCTACTCATGAGACTCGTGGAATTACGCCAAAGACGCCACCATGGAATTTACTCATGATACCCATGGAATTATGCCAAACACGCCACCATGGAATCTACTCATGAGACTTATGGAATTACACCAAACATGCCACCATGGAATCTACTCATGAGATCCATGAAATTACGCCAAACATATACATTCGTCGATAAACATGAATGAACATCAAGTTCCTAATATCGAACAATCACTCATATTTGTATTCATCCATTAACAAGACCATCATCATTATAGTTTTATACATCATTGTTCATATATATTTGTAATTACTTTAACAACAAATAAGATTACATCAACACCAAAAGGAAACATATATAATGGTTGCCCAGCTACTTACCAAGTCAATGAGCTTTCTGAGTTTGGGGTCATCTAACAATTATATCCTTGCCCAACGACCACCAAGTTAGTGGCTCTCTAACTTTGGTTTTGACCAACGACTCAGTCCCTCGCTGAACGAGTCTGCAGAAAACGTAGTTCTTCAAATATATGCTACCTTAGTCATACCAGCCCAATCTAATAACACATATAGAGTTCAAACATACCAATTATAATTTCACAACATTCATCATCTCAATTTATCACATTTTCCATAAAACTCAGATAATATACTCACATTATGCAATTTAGAACTATAAACCCCAATTCAATCGATAAACTCATAGCTCATTCGGCATGACAATTCAATGTACAATCATATAATTAGTAATTTTAACGTTTCTATGATTTAGAAAGAGTACAATTAGCTTTTCTTACTTATTATCCAACTTAAATAGCTCTAAAAACACAAAAAACACCTCTAACTACACAGGATGTTTTATGTACACACAAACATCACAAGATTGATCAAGGCATATCGTCACTAATCAACAAAGACTCATACTAATGATTAAAAAGGCACATGCAAGTGAAATAAGGCTCACATGAAATGGTAAACATAAAGAGACCAAGAAAAGGGTTGAAACTCAACTTACACGAACAAAGAAACTAATTGATCCAATTTGAAGAGCTCGCTGCGAGGATCACTCCCATGGTCTCAGATCTTCAATCAAAAGAACAGAGGACAAGAACCTTTAGACAGAAGTCAAAGAACTATAGAAAAATGATTTCTAGAGAGATGATGTGTTTAAAATTAACGAAACACGTTCATAACAATTTTATTTATACTAAAACCTTTTAATATTAAAATAATTGAGCATCAATATTATTAAACCATTATCACTTTTAAAATGTAATTTTCTAAGGTCTTACATTCTCTTAACAAGAACAATTTTTGTCCTAAAAAATTCACTCATTAGGTAGAAAGCAAACTATGCTCTTCTTATTTTCTCTTACAACAACTACCTAGACTTGGTCAACTTATCAATCCCAACACCTTAACTAACTGAAAAACTTGCCTCTGCTTTAAGTGATACAATGTTCAATAGTGTAGATTGGCTTAGACACTACTCTCAAAGCAACTCTCAACCTTAAACCTAAAGCTTGAATGATCCTTTACGCCTAACCAATCAAATTTCATTTGATATACTAAACTCACCTTCCATATACTCTCCACTGCCTCTTGTAGGTTTTTAAAAAAAATATTAATAAAGCCTTTAGTCTTAACTAAAACATGTTCGTTATCACTTCATATCACCTAGTCCCTTCTGTCATATATGAAATGGTGATTTAAGCCAGGAAGAAAGGTTGAATTAGCTATTTAAAACTTTTTTGAAAGCTTAAAACCCTTTTTGATTGAATCAAATAGACCACAAAATTCAAATGTAAAAGCTGCAGAACAATATACTTTCAATTAGTCAAAAATAAAAACAACAGACTAATATGTTCAAACAAAAATCTAGCCTACAACCCTGCAGGAATCACACTCACAGACTTGAAATCACACCAGGTAAACAACCAGAGAGACAATAACTATAAAACCTGATGGTGGCTTTCCCTAGCCAACAATACACGAGTTCTTCAAGTTAATCAAAAACCAAATGCCTCCAAGATCAACCAAGATCTTCAATCTTCACCTTGTAGTTGTGTAATTTAGAGAGAGATAGAGAGAGAGAGTTTTCCAGTGATGAATAACAAGTTTTCGTGCTAAAAAACTCAGAATCGTGTCACTGCTATCGAAAACACATATTATATAGTTTGGTCTTAAGTGAAATCAATCGGTTGAATTTTCTGTACAATCAGTTGATTTCACTTGACTTAAGTAAAAACAATCAATTGAAAAACAATTCAACTTATTGAATGCATTCATACTAGAAATTATATACAACAAGCATTTTAACTTGTTAAACCCCATTTTAACATATTAAAAAGGACACACTAAAACTAACAAGACTTCTAACCTATGTCATATAGCCTACTGATGAGTCATTATTTTCCTCTATTCCACTAGCCTTTGTGTACCCATTTGAAAGTTGTTTAGTGCTTAATTGTTCATCTTTAGTGTGTTTTCATCTGTTGGGCTTTATTGTGTCATTGTTCCGAATTTGGGTTAATTTCACATTATTTGGCCTAATTTTCGTTTTTAATTATTTTTAGGTATTTGGGTGAAACAATTTTGGAGCTTGGACATTAATATTCAGTTGAAGAGAGTTGTCGCATCATTGCCACATCATTTCCACGTCATTTCCACATCATCTGAGTGAATGGGCCAACATTTGAGGCCTAGTAGTGACATTTTTGTAATTTTGTAGCCCATAATGGCAATTTTGTAAATATAAGTGGCAGATTGGATGTGCCACGAAATTAGGTCTCCTTCCATGCAAGCAGCCGCACCTTCTTCCTCCCCATTCTCTTAAACCTCCATTTTTTATGTTTTAAGCTTTGGAAGGTGACCCATGGAGACACAAGCTAATTTTTCACGTTTTCCACTCATTTTTGACATTTTATGAGTGTTGGACAACACCTATTGCTTGTATTCACGTTTTTTGCACATTGGGTAACATTTATATTGAAGCATTTAAGGTTTTGTTGGCTGTTTTCATTGTTCCTTTGTTATTCCTTGCTCATTTTCATTTGCTGCACCATTTTAAGCTTTCAACACCAATTTCAACTCATTTGAATGGTTGAATTTGAATTTTTGTTGAACCCTAACCATAACTCGAATTCTATGGGCAACTAACTTTCGTATGCATTGATTCCCTTCAAAGAAGGAGATGAAACCTTGAGATTAATGTTTTGTTCAGTGAGTTTTGTTGTTTTTCGTTGTGAATTTGCATTTGCGTTTTAATTGAAAAAAACCCAATCTGATTTTGCTTAATTTTCAGAGTGGGAACTCGTTTTAGTTGATTTTCATGCTTAATGAACTTCGACAAATTCATGAACGCTTGCATTGCTTAATTGCATGTTCAATTCGTGGTTAACCTCCGCTTAGTTGTTTAACAGCGAGTTTGATGAGGAATAATGAAACCAATTCAGTTTGCAATCTGTGATGGGTGAAATTTCATTCGAAGCAAGCAATCACTGCTATTTTTCGTGACTGTTTAATCGAAATTGCAATTACGTTTTGTTGTTGTGTTGAAATTCTGAATTTGTCTGCCAACCCCTCCCCTTTGTGTTATTGTGTTGTATTTGAATATGGAAATTGAAGCTGTGAATGAGAACATTGGTCGTTGGGAGACGACTTGGTTCACTTTCTTATACTGCATTTTATCTATTTTAATTTGGTGGGGTATGGCCTCTATCACCTACCAACATGATATAATATGTAATCATTACATTTAACACATCATTTACAAATTTAATACAATAAAAACATAATCTTCAAGCGGATCTTCATTATTCACATGTGATTTTCATGCACTTAGCTTTATCAAATCTTTGCACCAAACTTGCTTATGCCAACACCTTCCTCGAAGTATTACTCATCTGACTTGATCACACACGACTCCAAGGCATACCAACAAGACGTGAATATTTTTTGTCACCCTATCCACCATCATCCTCACGACATCATGCTTTTTTTACCTGATTTGGGCCAGTGAGAAACAAAGTCCACAATAATGATATCCCACTTCCAAATTGGAACCTTAAACTACTGCAATGACAAAACCAAAATTTGACACTCAATTAGCATCTCTTAAATTACTAACCTATAAATATCCCTATCGTATCCTTAGAACCATATCTTTTCTCAACTTGAAATCACTAGTTTGTTTTGTACGTAACAACTCTATGATACATCTCAAACTAGGATTGTCCAATTTTCCTTTTCCCAACAATTTTGAGAACTCACTAGTTCTAGTCAAGTGACTACACTAATGAAACATCTTCACCAATTCACTTCCCAACTCAGATTCTTATACTTCTCCACTAACTCTTACTCTTACCTCGCCAAACCAAGGTTTTAAACCCCTTTTCTGGTTAAGCATCCCCTCTCACATTCTCATTTCTAGGTTGACATCCCATCTTGAAACCATAGCTTTATCCATCTCCTACTTGTCTTGTCCAACTTCCTTTGTGCATCTTCACACTTTTAGCTCTGGATGGTCACTGAAAACCTTTAGCAATTCCTCATAAGAACGATATATTTGTTGTTTTAGAGAACTCCCTATCGCATCAACCCCAGATTAGAGAATGCAAAGTCATTTTATTTACGTTTCAAGTGTCTTTTGATTAAGAATCAATACAACTTAAGCAATTCAAATATGATTCATGATTTTCATTTCTGCAAAATTATGTGCACTGTTTCATTCATTTCCAATTTTAATTTTCGTTTCAGTTGTGATTAAGCTTTAGTTTGTGATTCTAATGTGTTAGTTATGATGTATACGATACATTTGATTCATTTTCATGCCAATTTTATTGTTAATTGCATTCAAATTCACTTCGTGCTTCATGACAATATTATTCCGTTAGTTTTAAGGTTCTTGATTTAGAATTTCATGTTTTACTCAATTGTTTGATATGATTTCAGTTTCTATTACAATTTAGATCAATTAGAATCATTCTACATCATTATATCATTGATTCACCCATTCCATGGTCATATACGAGCACGTGCTACATGTTTCACACATGAACACTCATATGCACTTTTAAGATTGTAAATTTTCTGTATATAATTCTTTAATTTCATTTCTAGTATGTCAACACCTAATTTCATCCGGCTTAATAAAAATCTTTGTTAAGAAAAAATAAAATAAAACAACAAAAGATTAAAAATTAAAAATAAATAAATAATAAAAATAGAAAATAAATAGATAAATAAACAGTAAAAAGTAATAAATAATAAATAAGGAAAATTTTTGGTTTAATTTGGCCCGATCCTTTTTCAAGTTTTCCAATCTCTCATCTTGTATGTTCCTTGTACACCATGTTTTTATTTTTGCAGCCCAATATATTTTATCCACCCACACCACCATTTTTTGTAACTAATAGTAGCTCAATGTTTTATATTTTGACCCCCACTCTTTGACACCTCTATTCCAAATAAAGAAGGCAATTATATGATTCTAATAATTATAAGCAATATGTCTTCTAATAATGAAAATCAATTTTCGTGACCGCCTTTGATTTTGTGCTCTGATTTTTTAATACCTCTATTCTAGATAAAGAAAGTAGTGATATGATTCTCATAATTAAAAACAATGTCTCTTATAATAATTAGAATCAATTTTCCAGATCACATTTGATTTTGTGCTATGATTATGCTAATATATTGTCATCACGACAAATTCTTTCCTTTCTTTTATTCATTGTAATTAAGGGTAAGATTACATTTGGATTGCAATGAGGTGTATAAATAGGTGATATATCATATGAAGAAAAATAAAAGAGGAAGATGATTATGGATACTTCTCTCTTTTTCTGATCATAATTCATATTACTATTCCGTTATTTGTTCATTTTAACGTGAATGGGAGGGGAAGGTTGTTAGTGACGTGGGTTCTTGAGCAAGTTTTGTTGTAGGTAAGTTCCTCAATATAATGTGTTGAATTATTGGTTTGTTTGTTACTTCTCATAGAGCGTTTAAGTTCACATGTTATTTTAACATTTCCCATCACGTATAGAGACACAATACTATGTCGCGATCTTCATCATTCTTCCTTAGTCACTAATCTTTTTTGTCAATATTACACCTACTGCACATTAATTACCCATTACACCATGTGTTTTATTAACTCCACACCCTCATTGTTTTTATTCCATCTTTGCCTTTCTTTGAATTTAACTCCATCTCTTCACAAACCCACGTTAAAAAATGAAATTGATGATTAAAAATAATGTCATTTTAATACTAAAAAATATAAAAGATAAAAAATATAATAAAGAATCTAAGAAAAATGAAAAATTATTTTTCTTTAGTATTTATTTGAATGCATGCGTCGCATGACACTTATTAAAAAAGTATTTTTTCTTTCTCCTAAAGATATAGAAAAAGAAGTATAAGAGATTAAGAAATAAAAATTTGTGTATCTTTAGTGTTCGTCCGACCGTTCGCGTTGCATGACACTCAATTCAAATATTTTTAAATACCCAAAATATAATAAAATGGGGTTTTCAGAACTAAAAATTAAGTCAATAAAAATATAAAAAAAGGCTTTTAGAATTAAAAATTAAGTCATAAAAATATAAAAATATTTTTTCTAATAATGTTTTATAAGAATTACGTGATCCTTATTCTCTATTATGAATGGAGATACATAGGAACAAGGTTAAACCTGTCAGTTTCACTTCCAAAAAAATCAATTCGTTTTCAAATAGTTTTCCTAATAGTTTTTTCTATAAAGATCTACATGACCTTGATTTTCCATTATTAATGGAGATACGTAGGAGCAAGGATTAATCTTTGTCAGGCCCAAAAAAAATATTGTTTCTTTTGAATTTTCCTTTTTTTATTATTTTGGGGGAAATAAACATTAAAAAAAAAAAATCACATCTATTTGCATACCTTGCCTACACGTAATCGACTCCCGGATCCAAAATCTGTTTTCGTAGTCCTTGGTCTATCTTTATGGTTTTCCATAGTTTTCTAAAATAACTATGGTGGTGACCACAAAGCTCTTTTTTTTTTTTTATACATATATTTCTTATTTGGTTGAAATATCTTTTTGGTCCCAATTTTCGTCATGTTTTTTCAAATAAGTCCTAATTTTGGTTTTGTGTTCAAATAGGTCCCAATTTTCGTCAATTTTGTTCAATTGGGTCCTTTTTTGCTAACACCATTTAAATCATTAACAACCATGAATAGTAACCGCCACGTGTCACTTCGTGGTTTTTTTGAATTTTTTTTTATTTTTTATTTTTTATTTTATTTTTTTAAATTTTTTTAAATTTTTTTTAAATGTCCACGTGTCAACCCAATAGCATGCCACATGTTAAAGTCAATGTTCTATATTCAATTTGGTCCCTATATTTGTCATTTTTGTTCAATTAGGTCCCAATTTTTGTTAACATTAACCAATTTGGTCCCTATCGAAGATGTGACCAAATTTAATTTTTATATCAAATTTATGATGATGTGAATTTTAATATATTATATAAAAAATTTAATAAAAAATGTGAAATTTAATAGAAAAATTAAATTTGGTTTTAATTTGAAGAGGGACCAAATTGAATATAGAACATTGACCTTGACACGTGACACGCTACTGAGTTGACATGTGGACATTTAAAAAAAATTTAAAAAATTCAAAAAAACCACGAAATGACATGTAGCACGGTATTGTGTTGACACGTGTGCATTTTAAAAATAAATAACTAATTTTAAAAAAATTTTAAAATAAAATAAAAATTCAAAAAACCACGAAGTGACACGTGGCAGTTATTGTTCATGGCTGTTAATGATTTAAACGGTGTTAGCAAAAAAGGACCCAATTGAACAAAATTGACGAAAATTGGGACCTATTTGAACACAAAACCAAAATTAGGACTTATTTGAAAAAACTTGACAAAAATTGGGACCAAAAAGGTATTTTAACC
>Ga0209589_1000320_pt1 | contig 62567 bp, 33 predicted proteins | sample CowpeawhiteBW_FD_187525 | JGI IMG/M metagenome (GOLD analysis project Ga0209589, IMG submission 187525) | Root nodule microbial communities of legume samples collected from California USA - Cow pea white BW (SPAdes) (version 2) | ecosystem: Host-associated > Plants > Roots > Nodule | place: USA... | reverse complement strand
AAAAAAAAAAAAAAAAAATCTGATTAAATTTGTATTATAAACCAAAATCTCCCAAGTATGCATGTAACAGACTTAAACGTTTGTGAAGGTTTTATGGAAGAACAAAATCAACAAGATTGACTGAATAAGACTATACACAGGTCATGCTCAAACTAAAGGAACGTACATTTCACAGTACTCAAGCTAATGAGAACTAACATCGATAACAAAGTGAACTAACTACGAATTTCACTCAGATCACTCATCGTGAATCTGAGGACGGAATTATTCACAGGCCATGGTGGTCTTCAATCTCCACCATTGCCTTGGCGTGAGGCATTGGAGGCACACCAGTGACGCAACTTCCACGTCCATCAATAGCAGAACAAGTTCCCTGCGGCATCTGTTCTGCGGAATCTGGAACATCACTCTCTCCTTCTGAGGCTCCTTCACCGCCTACGATAGTATCATAAACAGCAGCCACAGGATTGATATGTGGAAACGGCAAATACACACTGTGCACCACGATCTTCACGTTGCGGATCAAATCCGCAACCTTAGGCCTCACGTAGTTAATCCTCATCGGTGCCGACGCCTCTCCTCCGCCGGAGGTCGTGATGATGAGCGGCTGACCTCGTTCCAGCGTCGGCAGAGCAGTTCCGAGCGGAAGCTTCTCGAGATCCGCAATCGACAGGTAATGGTTCGGCACAATGTGGAACCTGACGTTACTGATGTAAGTGTGCGAACCGGAGAAGATGGACATGTCGTCGACGGCGAACACAGTCATGTTGTTGAGCGTCACGAGCTCCGCGTACTTCACCCTCATCGCCAGGGCGAGGATGCTGAAGCCGTTGTTGCGGAGCCTGAGCATTGCGTCTCGGAGCATCAAGCGCATCATAGAAGGTTGCGCGGTCGGGTTGTTAGAGGGCAGATGATGCTGACCGTGACCGGAACGTTGATCCGGATGGAACGGAAACGAGAGCGACGTCATCCTCTCCACCTCGCAAGAGAACGGGGATAGAGGGGAGACGAAACCTTGAAGGCCGTGAACAACTACCATGCCGTTGTTGAAAAGATCCGGTTGCGTGATCTCCACACCACCGATGAAAACCTTCGCGAAAGAGGAAACAAATACATAGTGATTAAACTGAACAGAAAATAAAAAGATTCCGACTGAATTAATCTATAAGTCAACATGAGAGGAAGACCTTTGCGGCGGCCATGGTGTAGTTGGTGTTGTTGTTGTTGTTGTTGGTGTAGGTGTTAGTATTCAGATGATGCGTCTCGGAGGTAACAGTGATGCAACGTCCTGCACTCAAGGTCTCAATCTTGGTGCCGAAAGCAAGTTTCCGGAGATAATCGATGGTGAAGAGACCGGGAACGATGTGTTCGCGGAGGAGGTTCGGGACGGAGCAAGAAACGCAGGTGCGGAGAGAGGCATCAGAGGGAGCAAAGATTGTGGAAGGACCATTCCAGGCCGAGGAAGCGGTGGTTGCTGCGTCAGACAGCGACGGTGCCGCCGTTGCCAGCTCGTGGAAGCCGAGGTGAGATAAGATCGGAGGGAGGAGCGCGGTGTGAGAAAAGAACGAGTGTTCTTGGATATTGTGCGGAGTTTGTGGAGGATTGGATGGCGGGAAGGGAGCTTCGAATCCTTGGTTGGTGGCAGGGGTGGCGGTTGTGGCCGTGGCCTTGGTGCCGTAGAGTATGGAAGCGAAAGACGCGGCGCAGAGAAGCGCAAATCGCAGGGAGAAAAAAATTTCCATGGCGGAGAGAGTATTCAAGAAGCAAAGATCGGAGTTGGGAGTGAGTGCAAGAGGGAAATGAAGCCAGTGAGATGGTTATATGAGCGCGCGCGAGTGAACGGCTTTGAGAAGTTCGTTAGGGGAATATTGAGAAACGTGCTTGGTAGTTACGTGGCCGTTTGAGGTTAGAGCGAGCGTTCTTGAGTTTCTGGCCCAATTAAGTTTTGAAGGCCCAATATATGTCATTTTATAGCCCAAAAAAATGTAGAGTTTATTTTTTCTTTTATAAAATCTTAAGACGGAAGATATTTAATTTGCTAAAAAACAAAATGAAGAATAGGAATGAAAAAGCTAACCGTTAATATCGGGAGTGAGGCACAGAAAGAGTTGAGTAGAGATACAGATAACGTGAAACAGAAAGGAAAATGGCACTCTCACTGTGTTCCAGTGTTCGCGTTCCTTATTGCTCTCCTTCGTGTTTTTGGAAACCAAATGGTAAGAATTGCGAAGCGCCTACTAAGTTGCCATGTGCAGTTCACAGTAACAAGAATCCATTGGTTGGAATGGGTATTGGGTTGGTAACGGCTTGGGTGATGGGTTTAACGGCGTTGGACGCGGACGCCACAAGAATCGAATACTACGCCACCGTTGGAGAGCCTTTGTGTGAGTACAAGTATGTGAAGTCTGGCCTCGGTTACTGTGATATTGTTGAGGGCTTCGGTGTAGAAGCTCCACTCGGTGAGCTTATCAATGTTAGTTACTCACTCAATTTCTGCACGCAGGCAAAGATTTTAGTTTGTTAGTTAGTTATCGGTTGTTGTTCTGATTATGAATATTAATGGTATGTGCAACACAGGTTCACTATACTGCGAGATTTGCCGATGGAATAGTGTTTGATAGCAGCTATAAACGTGGTAGATCTCTCACCATGCGCATTGGTGTTGGCAAGGTATAGAATTTATTTTTTATCTTAAAGTATTTAGTAACAGTTTTTGCTATGTTGTGACATATGAGAGTGTATTGTGTCCAGGTAATCAGGGGACTGGATCAGGGAATTTTAGGGGGTGAAGGAGTACCTCCAATGCGGATAGGTATTAATTTAATTCTTAGATCATGACACGTGTCACTTGCTAGTCTCTTTATAGACTTGCTAATTTACCATTTTTAACCCAGGTGGGAAACGCAAACTGCAGATTCCTCCACAGTTAGCATATGGCCCTGAACCTGCGGGGTGCTTCTCAGGTTACGTTTCATCGCATATGGAATATTTAACTGCACCTGCAACACCAATAAAGTAGTAGAATAACACTATAGAGAGGGGAAAATTTTATATATGTGTGTGTGTGTGTAAAATTCTTGTCTACTTGTTTAGGATTCTTTTAACTCCTACATGGAACATGCGTTTTTTAGTTCATTACTTATGTTCTAGAAAAAGCTGTAAATATTAAGTGTATGGTTTATTATCAGAAGATGACTTGATTCGTTAAATTTGTTAGATTTTGACAAGTTTGTCACTGATTCAATGAATAGGTGACTGCAACATACCCGCCAACGCCACTCTTCTGTATGATGTTAATTTTGTTGAGCTTTATTCGGGGAACAGATCAAGGTGAACGAACTCATCTGATCAGATACCTATATGCATATGAACCACACGTGAATTGGGTGAGTTTCCATAACTCAGAATTTTTATGTTCTTAAAATATGTAGTTGAAATGGTAGCCAAACACTATTGTTGTGTTTAAATTACTTTCTGTATGCTTGGAAATGGGCATCAAACCTTGTTGGTTTTCTTTCCTAATTATCACAATAGTACAACTTCCATTCTTGGCCATCTAACAAGATGATTCTATGCATCTGTATGTATGCTACTTCTTGATAAAACATTTATCACATGCTTTAGTAGTTTAATTGGTTTGCATTCATTATATTTAATAAGCACCTGCATGATAAAGCATTGATCAACTGCTTTAGTAGTTTATTCGGTTGGAATTGATCATATCTAATAAGAAGAATTAAAATTTGATGACAAAAGTGATCATAGTTAAAACATAGACTGCCTAATATTTCGATTCTTGCGTCAAACAGAGTTCTTTGTGAATTTTACATTATGTTGTTTAAATGGCAGGTAGAAGCAGACCTGCGGTAAATAAATTTAATATATCTTCCTGTAGTATAACGTGAAAACCTCTACTTAAAGCTATTATTGCTAAAGAGATAATGGTGATATTTACTGGTATGCTTTCTTTTCTTCTCTGGCCTAGTTTATCTAAAATAGGTACAATTCTAATTTCTTATTGTTTTTAGAGCAATGAAATAGAGGAGAATGTGGATCACCTTGTTTGGCAGAATCTCCTTCCTGATTCCAGCTACCTTAAGTTATTGTTCCTGTTTAGTGGAGTGGTACATGATTGACCTGGATATCCCTTTCGAGAAAAAGGACCAGTTCTTCCTGGGATATCTATTAGATAATTCACGTGTATCTCTGCACAGGACACGCGAGCAACTTGTGTATCTTTAGTGTAAATGTAATTTTCAATACTGCTCTCTGAATGATAAAAATTTATTAATTCTTCATATAATAAATGTCACTTCTAATACATGGCATGCTTGACCCTTTTGATCTTCCAGTCCGAAATAGGCATGACTATATTTGCTTAAGCAGTGCAAAGGGAGAGTCATAATTTGAAAGTTAAACAGGATTAGTAATTAAAAAGGTTCAAATATGATTTCTATGCTGATTTGATTAATAATCCATTTGGGGTTATTGATCTAACTAAACACATCCTAAATTTTAATTCTCTGAAACGCAAGTCGTGCTTCTGTGTCTGGTTCAACTTATGAGGCAAATTAGCCCAGTCATACTAGCTAACATCTGACTAGCTTTTATATAAGCATGACTCAGTTAAACTTTATTGCTTCTGTTTGAATGATAATAGTTCACTGTGAACAGATTCTGACATAATAGAACTTTATATGTTTAAACAAGCAGCGCAAATTTTAAATCTAAAATTTATCTACCCAATTTGGTAGTGCTTAAGAAACATGTTACACTTACATGTGCTCACCAGTTGGTGTGACTGACTAGTTTTTAGATCGGACAGCATAAATGAATACCTTCAACCTTAACGGATTTATGTCAGTATACGTTTTTCACCATTGAATATTTTCTTACAACGTGATGACGTTAGGTTGGGGTGATCATAATAATAATGAGAATAGTCATCTGCATAATTATGTTGAATCCTCTACATTATCCCGAGGTTGCATGTGCCTTTACACTTTGTGAGGATCAGGTAAAGGGAGAGGGAAATAGAAAAAGCCAAAGATGAAAAAGTAAAGCTGATTCCTGCCTCACGTTGATTGAGAGAAAAAGGATATGCCTTCCTTCAACATTATTGTTCCTGTTTGCTTCACCTTCTTCTGGGAACCAAGCGTATTGGAATTGGTTTAAATTTTGTATGCTTTTTCAAAAATAGCTCCAATGCACACTGTCAAATTTTCCCTTTTGGTGATAAGAGGGGCCAAGTGTTCCGTAACTAGGTCGGCAAAGCCAAAATGCAATGCCACTGTGAATGTATACAACAGGAAAAATAATCAATGCCTCTAATCGCAAGCAATTTGGAGTCCTTTCTAACGATATTCTTCTCTGCTTGGTTAAGAATATTGACAAAATTACCAAACCTTATAAGTTATAAAGTGATAAGTAAAAGTTTTATCCACATATGCTTGTGTTTGGGCAATAAAGTATAGTTTCCTTATACTATGAGAATTTGAATGATAAAATAACCATATATCAGAGACCATTGCATATAAAATAAATGAAAAATAATAAGATATTTGAATTTTAGATTTTTGCGCCATGAATTTAATTTGGATGAGTCAAATCTTTGGATTTAAAGTCAGTTAGGCTTCTTAAAATGTAATTAACGTATTTCTCATCCAAGATCTAATTATCATCAACCCACAATTTTTCTAGCGTTAATATCTGAAGTGCTAAAATATTTTGAATTAGTGTATTAAGTCAATAGTTTTAAGAAAAAGGATTCTAACTATGCCCTGTCCTTTCTTACTCTATCCCTAAACATATAAAATCTTAATTATTTTATCCATATCACAATTCAATGTAATTTCCCAATTACAATTGAGAAATAAAAAAACAAATTAGATGGACGGACCAAAACAAACATCAAGCATAAAAGAGTAGCAAAATAATAATAATAATAATCTATAATTGAATAATAAAAAATGTAATTACTTTATAGTAGATCCAATTACTTTAATAATAGTGATTGTAGCTATGAATAGCCATTTGGGAATATGTCACTCTAGAGCTTCCATTTATATAAGTTCAAAATAATAACTTTTTCTTCTTTAAGTAAAAAATATATCAGCTTCTCATGATTTTCTTCAATATTTAATGTGAGATGGAAGTATATTAAGTTCTAACTTAGGTTTCTCTTCACATAAATTCTTCTCTTGTTATATCTTCAACCCTTCCAAGCTTGCAAATTTTTCTACATCTTTCTCCTCCTCCTTTTGTGAGTTCTTGAAAAGAAGTGAGTAAAACTCGTTCCAAAGTAGAACACACGTGCAATTGACTTCAGACGTTTTCCTCCATCATAGCAAGTGCATCTAATAAAAAATAAACACCATTATATGTGGTATCTATAACATTAAAAGTGATAACCTCATCTTGAACTTTAAGCTTGAATCTCCTCTTTCTAGCATCAATAATGGTTTGAGATATCTTCATAAATAGTTCCCCCGAGATTATGGGAACTTCTGAATTTTTAGTCATATCCATCACCACAAAATTTGCAGGAAAAAAAAAACATCTTAAAAGAATATTTTCAAAAACATATGGATATTTGACAGATTGATCTACAAATTGTAGTGTCCTACGTGTTGGTTTCACTTCCATATCTTCAACCTTATCCGATGTATACAAAGACATCAAATTAATGTTTTCCACCAAATCAAACTATGCACAACCAATGGACAATTTTTCAATGGTAATAGGAATGGTGAAGTTTCCTCAATCCTTATTTTTAATAGGTAATGTCTTGTGAATGATAACATTGTAACCAATTGCAAATTTTGATGCCTTTATTTTTTGAGTTTGTACCAACCAAAATCTTACGATACCATCATCTCTAAAACTTCTTTTGCTAGAAAATGGGGGCTCTGGTACTTAGCATCAGTGTTAAAGTTTGGTTGTGGAGAGTTAATAGAAAAGAGGACAAAATGAGAGAAGATCTACTGAACTGAAAACGTAACAAAATTTTATGGTATACGAAGTTGATTACAACATAAAGCAAACTCTTATAGAAGAGTAAAAACAACTAAAGTGTCAAAGAAAGCAAATCAATTTCTGTTTTTATGTTCCAAACTCAATGTTTTTTGTTCCAAACTCAATCGTAACAACTGTCAGCTTTATGACTGTTGTCACTTTATTTCTTTGACACTTTTGAAGTCTTCACTCTTCTATATAAGAAGAGTTTGCTTTCTCTTGTAATCAACTTGTTAGGCAATAAAATTATGTTATGTTTTGAGTTCAGTAGATCTTCTTCTTTCATTGTTTTTTCTTTTTTTTGTTAAGAGTAATTTGCTACTATTATTGGGATTTGCAGAAAAATGTTAATATAATATGTTATTGTTTAGTCTTTCACATCAAGAAAAAAAAAATATTCTTATTACTTAATATAGTGTGTGGTAGTGCAGAGGTTAATGTTTAGGAAAATCCTAAAGAAAAATAATTTTTTATTTAAGTGTATCCAGTGATTTATCTCTTTTTTCTATAAACTAATTATTTGTTGTTCTACTTCAAGGTCAATATTGTCATTCCAATAGATGATATGATATTATCCTTGGTGGAAATTGATAACCTTGTTTAAAATAATGAAAAATATGAGACAGGGAAGTTTAATGAAGACAATTTCTAATTTAAGAAAATTTTGAGAAAAGATGTTTTTGTATGCACAAATGAAAGAAGACCTGTGAAATTATAGATCAAAAGTAAAAGGAAAAATTTTCTCTCATTACATTTTAAAGTTTATGAAAACACCTAATTTATTTAAATTTAATTCTTCAACCAATGTTTTTAGAAAACTAGACAAAATTGAATTCAAGATGTACCAAAAATTGGAAATAAACTTTAAGAAACGATCAAAACTAAACTACGAATAAGTACCATTGAGGATTAAAAATATATCTCTGGTACATTTAGATAATTGCATATCTAATAAACTATTTCTCACTGTTATGCACATGATATGGTTGTATTGATGTTTTTACTCTCTATCCAGTTTCATTTATGGCAGAAAGAGAATCACAACGAAAACGATGTCATATCATATCCCAAGGTCAAGGCCAATGGTACAGGCAAACAAGTGTACAATCTGAAATGCTGAGGAAAAAAAAAAAGAAAATAGGAAAACAATGATCATATCACAGCAACGTTTGTTCTCATCTTTTTATGTAATAACCAGAAAAGAAGTCAACAGTCGAGAAAAGCAAGAAGATGAAAATGCAAAAGACAAAAACACTGCATTAAAATTTGAAAATTTACAATGCTGTGCGAAAAGAAAGGCATATATTTTGTCTACATGATGGAGCAGGCATTTGGGTTGTCATCACTGAACATGGTGACGTAAGGGTCTTCATATCTTGTGATTGTTCCAGTGTTTGCAGCAACCTCCACTCTCCTCACATAACCAGGAGGAGCTTTCTTATCATAAGCTGCAACTGCATATGGTTGAGCCACCAAGTTGTACGGCACATATGGCCAAATCTCAGCCCTTTTCCCTGTTGACTTCGCCTTCTTCAACACCTTGTTTGCTTCAACATACCCACTCACCGTCACTCTCTGCTGTTTACGGTTTATCTCCACAGATTTCACTCCTGCACTCACCATTTCATCTTCGATAAGTAACATTGATAGATATATAATAAATGATAAGGTTTGTTTGGCGGTAAAGTTAGAAGGAAGAGTTTCTGAATTCAATTATGTTGAAGTTCCACGTCGACTAGAGATGAGTCAACTCACAATATATATAGATATAATTCTCATCTTAAAAGGTCGGTTTTATGAGATTGAATTAGACTTAAAAGTTCATTTCTAATATAATATCAGAATCAAGTTAGAGTCTATCATAACTAACATCAAAAAATGACAAGAATGTGAGCAACTCACCACTTAGTGAAGAGAGGGCGTTCTTGACCTTAAGCTCACACCCATCACAGTCCATCCTCACCTTCAACTCCACCGTCTGAAACTGCTTCTTCTTTTTCTTCTTGTGGTGGTAGCCACTACCCATTAGATCAGACAAGTACTCCAGTGTGCCTCCAACTCCCATTTCTCTGTGTTCAAACAAAAGATGAACAATATAGCAACAAGATCAAAACTTCTTGAATGTGTCACAACACAAGAATGGAGTATACTATAAGGAGGTGTTTGATGAGATCATGAGAGTGAAACTGGGAAGCATACATTATACATACACACAAATATATAGCACACACACCATTGCAACTCCATACAATGTTTTTTTTTTTTTCAGACATTACCTTTTTTTTTCTATATCTCTGTCACTTTAGTTATCTTATTACAGACTCTTTCCTTTCTTATTCCAGTCTGTGTACATGCTAACACGGTTTGTACAGAACTTTTTATATTGGTACAACAGATTGATTGATATTGAAAACAAAAGGGAAGCCAGGTCTGAAACAAAAGAAGATGCAAGGAACTTTCTTTGTTAAAAAAAAAAATGGATTCCTTCCTTCCTTCTTTACCTTGAAATAATAAATAAAAAAAAACACTGGGCTCTGCTATGCGCTGTGAAGAACTTGTATACTACGTTTGAGATGTTTGACTCACAGAGGGAGAGTCGCAGAGTTAGAACCAACTTATAGAGAGACGTTTAATCAGATTCAAACATAGGAAAGGTAGTGGTCCCCATAACACCGCAAAACAACCCTTTTTCGTGCCCCCAGATTTTCCCTTGCAAATGCTATTTCCATATTCTCTAATACTATGAAATCAAATTTATTAAACATTTTAATTTTTTATTTTCATTTTAGATCATACATAATGGATCTTGTTTCCGATGTTATCTGAATGGAATTAAAATTAAAAGAATGGTGTTGTTTGTGGGAAAACAAAAATAATCTTCTTGAGACTATATTTAATAGTCTCATTTTATTAAAAAATTGAGATTAACACCGTTAAATATAATATTAAATATATTTTTTATTTTTTAATTTTGAGTAAAAATTAGAATTAGTTCATCTTTAAAATTTTGATCATTTAATTTATTATCTTTAAAAATGTAAATTTATTTAATGTTTCAAATGCATTTCATGATAGTATTTAAATTATTTACGCAGTTTGATACATTTTCACCTCAATATTTGTTTAAAAATATGTTTAAAACGTAAAATAAATTTAACAAAATTTGATTGTTAAAAATACTAAACTTATACATTTATAAAATTAGAAAACTAAATTCAACTAAATTTTTAAAAATAATTAATTTTTATTTTTATTCATAAAGGACAAAAATATATTTAACTTTATAATATATACTCAAAATTTTTGAAATGTCTTTTTTAGTAAGCGATAAAAGTTTAGAATTTCAAAATAAGAAATATCTCAAAATATGTTTAGTCATCTCAGTATAGTCGGTCATCTATATCACTTATATCTTTTAATAATTTAAGCAACTCAATAATCTAATAATTTAAAACATCTCTAATGGGTTATCTTATTTTCTAACATAAAAAGAACTTAAAGGAAAAATAATATGATAGACAACGGAAGAAAAGAAACACTCTATTATTACTAAATGGGTGGTTATAAGGTACGTGTAAGTTTATATTTATATATATTAGATGTCTATGTCAGTCTTATCTCACATGCAAAAGCTTGATATTCTTCATTAATTTATAAATAACAATATAAACCAAAAATATAATTGTAGCATATATATATATATATATATATATATATATATATATATATGTGTGTGTGTGTGTATTTTATTTTAATCTTTTTACATAAGAAGAGCATATCAAGTAAAAGTATAAACGGAGTTCATTTTAGTTATTTAATCGTCGTGAAAATCATTTTCTTTCACTTCTCATTCTCACTGAGACTTGGTTAGTTATATGAAGAAAAATGGGAAAGTTAGTAAAAGATATATAGGAAACTAAATTATCAATTAATTTTAATTAGTCTGAAACATCATGCAAAAATAATTGAGAAAAAAAAAATAGAGCTTCAATTCAAATGAAAAAAATAAATAAACTTCACTAATCAATTACCATCAATTATAATTTTATTTAAGATTATATGTATCATACAACACTAGGATCACTGTGAGTCTCCCGATAAGACAATTGTAAATTTAATTTTTATATACTTTGTTCAAAGTTCTTGTATTCAAATTGCTCATCAAAAGTGAGTTAAATTGAAAGAATTCTTCTGATTGATGAAATAATTTTCTCAAAAATAAAAAATAAAAAATGAAAAGAACTTTGATGTTTTGGGACAGAACTATATAGTTAGAATGAGTTTTGTGGTTGACGACTGCAAAAACAGCTTTTTGTTAAGGTGGATTCCTTGTACTCTTATCCTCTTTCTTATATATTTACAAAAATCATGTTATTGGCTGATAAAAAAGTAACAGTGCCCCTTTTTTAAAGAAAAATATTCTGTAACAAAAGTAAAACTCTGAACCTTCCATGGCATTGCCTTTCTTAAGAAAAAGGCTTCTAAAAGAAATAAACTTAACTTCTTTCATTTCATAAAACAAAATAGCATTTATAGTTACTAGTTTAAAATTAAATTTCTGATAATTTGTAATATATAGAAATAAAAGTCTGTGAAATAAAGTTTTTAGAGTCTTGGCATTTGCATTATTGTTGGGTGAATTTTAAGATTTAATTAGTATAATTAACAATGAGAATAAGAGTTATTAATTTTATGATTTGTTTTTTGTTCCAGACAGTGGTGAAATGACAGAAGCCACGAAGGTGTTTGGTTGGGAACATTTCACGCACCACAGCTGTTGGGAGGAGTTGGTGCAATTTTAAACACAAATTCCAAAACCACTGTTATTCTAATACAATAATCTTATCAACTCTATTATGTTGGAAGTTTAATTTACAAAAATTGTATCTATTTTATTTATTTTATTTTATTTGTATATTATAAAATATTTCGTTATGAAGTGATATTGTAGTATGGATTAGAGACCTGAAATTTTTTATGTTTCATCATGTTACGAGGTAGAGTTTTCTTATTTGCACGTACCAAAGCACCATATTTATACGGAGTTTTTTTGTTAGCTTTATTAAAATATAATAACTTATGTTTTATTAAGGCTAATGGTTGGTGAAACTACCTTTGGAAAATGAGCACTGAGCACTGAACTTATATATTATGAAATAGGTTTTTAAAATAACAGTTTAATATATATATATATATATATATATATATATATATATATATATATATATATATATATATAATCAAGGTAAGAAATTAAATCAAATTTTAGTATCGAAGAAAAAACATTAAAATTCTTAATTATAAGAACTGTTAAAGTTTTTTCCTTTTATCTATTTATTTATAGGATTAAATATGATTTTGGTCCCTCAAATTTTAGTAAATTTTAGAATTAGTCTCTTTTTAAAACTTTATACTAATTTAGTTATTCATTCTTAGAAATACGTACATTTAATCATTTTACTAAATTTTGTTTAGTTTATTTGACATTTTAAACGTATTTTATGTTAATATTTGAGTTAACACTGAAGCGAAAATATGTCAAACGGTGTAAACAATTCAAATACTATCATGAAATGCGTTTGAAACGTCATATAAACTTAACAAAATTTAGTTAAAAAAACTAAATTTACGTATTTTTTAAGATGAAAGACTAAATTAATCAACAGTTTAAAAAAAAAAATTCCAAATTTCATTGAAATTTGAGGAACAAAAATATATTTAACCTTTATTTATATTCATTCGTGTCGCTGAACTCATTGCAAGTTCTGATGTGTGTCTCTTGAAACTTTGGAATATATAAGATGGATATAATAGATATGTATAATGTGTATGCATGTCGTTTTGTCTGTTTGGTTATTCCTATACAGCTATATGATGGCCTCTATATATAGAATAGATGTCCATTTGAATGAATGCATGTGATTTAACTCTTTTCACCAACCCCATGACATCATCATACATATATTATTTGATGGATCAATAAACCTAAAAAATAACCATTTCCTCACAACTATATATGCACCCATTAATTTGTTGCCTCCACTATGGACAAAACTTATCAATTTCACCTCTTTGGAGTAAACTTAGAGTTAATACTAAATTAAATGCTAATTATAACTAACGGTCAGTTTTAATTCTACTTTCCTTTAAAACAAAAGCATCTAGTCATATCTTCAGTATTGTTTTCCGAAAAAGTCACGTCACTTCTCTTAATTTTCATGCGTTAAATAATCAATTTTATTGTTTTTTTAAAATATATATAAAAAAAACAGTTAAAAATCAATAAATTTACGTAACTTTTTCCGAAAAAAAAGAGTTACCATTCTTTTTCCGATTTAAATGGTTCATAGTACCTCTTTGAATAAATTTATTCATAAATTTACTACTAGAGAAACAAAAGAAATTAACATTTTTTATAATTTAAAATTAATTCATATACAATTTTAAAAAATCATGTAACTGCAAATTAGCTTATGCATAAATTTATTTTATTCTTATCTCTTCAGAGTATTTTAAAGAAATTTATCCAATTTATGTAATATAACAAGAAAATTTCTTCTTATGTATGACAAATCTTTCATAATATACAGGCTAATTAATCAAGGAGTTTCTTCACGTTGAAAAGCAGAAAAAAAAATAATCATTTTATTATTTCATAAAATTTATATTTCTTCTTATTATTCTTCATATTACATAAGATTTTTCTTGTAAATTTGTTAAAAATATTTGCAAGAAAAGATTTTTTCCTGCTACTTTTTCTAAGAATCTTAATTGGCAGGTGATTTCTTTGTGGATAATTATTTCCTACAAAATTATAAAATTCGTAAGTATTTTCTATAAAATTTATTGTGAAAAGTGTTTTATACAAAATATTTTGCAAAAAAATTGACAATAATTTTCTATAAATTTTTTTTCATAACAAAATTTATAAGTATTTCCTAAAAAAAAAATAAAACAAAATTGACATAAAATATGAGTTATTTTAGTAGTGTTCATACACCCATAACTAATGGATGGGAAAGTTTTTTTCTTTTCATAATAGATCACATTTTTTTTTAAATTAAGAACACCGGTCAATTTAATTTTAAAATTATTACAAGGTGTTAGTGTAATCCTTGACATTATTAAGCAATAAACGACTTTATAGTCTATAAAAGTATATCAATACAAAGTAAAAGGACAAATATATAATATGTTAAGAAACCAAAATAGTATATTTTACTAAAATTTCAAAAAATAAATTAACCAACATTTATAAAATCAAGCACTATCTTCCCTTTTCTTTTCTTTCGGTGCGAGAAGTTCAACGAAATATCATAACATTGCTATTTTATTTTTTTTAAAGTGCCCGAATGGGGAACAATTAATCAAATCATTAAACCAAACTGCATGAAAACCTTTCTCTCGAAAGCATTGTGCACAGAAAGCTTCTCCTTTCGGGAAAAGTGATGAAAAAGAGAAAGGAAAAGAAAGAAATAAAAACTAAAGCAAATGTGCTAAACTTATAGGTATGGTTAGTAGGTGAGAAAAAGAAACATGCATCACAATATACACCAAAACATCACTGCAAGCTTTTAGTGACGGAAACAAAACAATAGCCACGTACTAATAGTGATCATGCATACGTTAAAGCATTTAGAATAAGAAAAATACACTATAACTTTCATTTTTTTACTCTCATTCTTTATTTTTTGATATGATTTAGTGTGAGTCATTGATTAATATATCACTATCATTTCTTTTAAAAAAATCAATGACTCATACTAAATCATGTTAAAAAATAAAAATAAAAATAAAAAATTGAGATTCATAATATCATTTTTCGTAGAATATATATATATATATATATATATATATATATATATATATATATATATATATATATATATATATATATATATATATATTTATGGTTTTAAAATCATGATAACAAAGATTGATATGGTCCCTCATGAGCAACTTTTAGGTGGGGAATGAACTGTTCAATCTAATAACATTAACCAAAATAACAAAATCAAACTAAGGCTTATCTTAAAATTATTCTACTTACATAATTAAAAAGTAGTACTTATCTTAAATATCATGTACTGCTGGTGGCTATCCAGTGCATACAAAAACTTGTCATAACAACATTAACTATAATGATTACTACTTCAGTCAAAGTTAATGAGATCTTTCTTAAGTTATTTTCAATACTTACAGGATTAGCAATTCCTTCATCATATATATTCTGTTTTAGTTTAAGAAAATTTGTTTGTCCTCTCATGACATACATTTTGATGCTCATGGTTGATGGAAAAGAAGCTTTCTGTGTTTTTTTTTTCCTTTTCGGATTCTGTTCCTATTATGAGAAAAAGAACCACTTTAGGAAATGGGGTTGGAAGGTGCAGCTAAAGGCTGCATCAATCTTTTTGTTTTATCTCTTCCCAGAAACATCAATTGTTCAGAAAAATTACGATTCCAAGTCTTAATATATATATATTTTGAAATCAAGTATATTATAATAGGAAAAAAGTATTGAAGTGTATGTGTTTTTCTTTTTCATTATATTGCATTTATTTTTCTCAGTCATGCATTATTAAAAGAATTTATATTTTATACCAATTTTGCTTTGATTCATTTTTAGAAAATATTTATAAATTTTGTTATAAAAAATTTGTAGAAAATTGCTATCAATTTTTTTGTAAAATATTTTGTATAAAACACTTTTCACAACAAATTTTGTAGAAAATATTTACAAATTTTATAATTTTGTAGGAAATAATTATCTACAAAGAAATTACCTGTCAATTAAGATTCTTAGAAAAAATAACAAGAAAAAAAAATCCTTGCAAATTTTTTAGCAAATTTGTAAAAAAATAAATTTAATGTAATATAGAATTTTTAGTAGTCGTAAAAAATTTTCTTTATTGTCTGATCTAAAGTGTCATGTTTAATATTTAATATCTCCTCGTTTCGTAATTATTTGAGTTTTTTTTTATATCATTCAATTTTTTAAATGTTCTTTAAACATATTTAGTCGTGAGATGAATTTTTACATTTATTTTTATACTATAATTTGATTTTATTTTTAGTAAATATGAGATCAATCGGTAGAATGAAATAGACTTATAACTAACTTGAAAAAAAAATGGAATAACAGAAGTCAACATCAGAATGTGTAAGTGTGACCTCGATGAATCTCAAGTCATCATCATATTGCGCAAGGAATTGAAGTTGGTTCAATGGATTTCTTTTCTCCTAAGTCTTGTGAACCAGTTGTCGAATGAATCATTTTGTTATTTGTTATTGAAGAAACAACATAATAAAATAGACGTAAACTTCAGCTAGCACGCAATATTAAACAGAATTAGGTGAGAGTACAACAATGCAATGTTCATGGATTTGCCATTGCTCCACATCACATATAAATATAGCCTCACCCAAATAGGGTTTTCCTTGCCATGCGACCACCATAATGCTACCTACCGGGAACAATATGTCATATTTTCAAACTATAATAATATTGGAACTTCTTGTTAACGAGTCCATCATAGAAATTGTCAAAATTTAAATGCAAATCTCATCTTTTTTAAAATACTATATGCAGGGTTTGTACATGTGGCTTAGCATAGCAGGAAGGTATTGTTGGACCAAATATCAAAGGTGCACAAACTGTCTTGGTCGTTTGTTGTGACAATATAGTAGTAGCACGGTTTAATAGACTACAATATTTTTAGGAATTCAAGTATGAGTCTAAGTCCTATATAAGAAAGTAGAGTACTATACAAGGATAAAGACCCATAAACCCATTGTCTTAAGATTTTGGGTTAAGAGTGGTGTCAATGTCTTATGTGGTTAGACTCAGGTCTCATTGATATTGTATTTCTTCAGTGAAATTCTCTCTGTAAACTTAAACAAGTGGTATTAGAACCGATGGTTAAAACTAACTCAGACAAATGCATTATGGTCCTACCGGCTCAGACTATTTTAATTTGCATGGCAGTTCGATACTAGATTAACTTGAGCCGTCAATGTATCTTTAGTAAGTATCACCGGTTTGGACAAATAATATATCTTAGTTTGGAAAATTATATTAGGAAGTGGAAAAACACAAATTGTGTAGGAGAACACTCAGTTCCTGTTACCGGAAACACTATACAAATACATGTTAAGAAAAATAAATTTTGAGCGCACCATCAAAAATAAAATCATCCACGAATAATTGTATACTCAAAATTAACTATTTTTTACCTCACTGAATACTGAACATGCTTACATGTACATGTATAAAACAAAACGTAAAACTGAAACATGAAGCAGTCTCAAATGTGAAGGTAAGCACAAGCTCCAATACGTAGTTCCACTTCAGTGGTAGAGTCTCCATTACTAGTGGGGTTCAGTCGGTAAGAGAAACACTGATGAGGTATATGTGACACCCAAATGTGTATGAGGATTCCACACACACCATAAGTTTTTGTCTCTTCTACTAGATCCCACCAGAGATTGAAGAGACTCCTTACGGATGAGTAAGAAGCAGATCCACACTCCAAGTACAACAGTTTTTCTCATTCATATTTTACATTCAATTTACTGTCAAATAACTATACTAAGTCGACTTATTACAATACAAGCGCCAATACAAAAAATGATGATAAAACAGACTCGCTATTTAACTTTAAATTGACAACACTCAAAGAATCATACAAGAAAAGCGAAGCTGGCCAGATCTTCTTGCCCCTAGTGTTTTGTACTAGGAATGAAAGACCAAGTTACAAAAGAATATTATATGACAGAAGAGTCTGTTTTAACTATGCAATTTGAAAGCTGGATGGCATCACTTGTTAGACCACTGAAATTCTATTTCTAGATTCCGTGGCGGTCCACTTTTACTCTGAGGCAACAAAGCGTACTCTCCAGCCACTGATCCAAGCATTACCACTCGATCAATCTGGATCGTTACTTTCCCGAATTTACTCTGTTATCGAATCACATTAGAGGGGTTAAACAAAGACTAACCAAACAACTCTTACACTGGTTAAGGAAACCAAGATAAAAGGTATTTAATTAAAAATGTTTATGTTAAAAATGTTAAATCCATTTAATAAGGAGACCTGAAAAAAAAAAACAATATTTGAAGATGAATACAGTAGAATAAACATGATTTTGCACATTTACCTTTCCCACTTTGCTCTTATTTTTGCAAGAAATATGAAGCTTCTGGCCTTTGGGAGGACTCTCAAAGGTCCATGAAAAGCTCTCATCCCACTCCGGATTAGGGCCAGTTGAAACCACCTGATCAACCCATTATCAAGGATATTAGTAATACAGTATATTGATTTTGCAGGAAAAAGAGTATACAGAACACACTATGACATCATAATAAAAAGTGAACAGTTTCTATATACATTCAGCCAAAAAACCATTCCTTTATGATTCTGAACAATCTTAAGCACTTGCATGTACATTTTGAAACTCAAGAAGGTCAAAATAGTTTACAACTTGGAAGTGGCATTAGATAGGATGCCCAAGATCAAGGGACAAGTAAAATTGCAAAACCAACAATTAAGAAAAACCTATACTAACAGGGCAGATTTTATCTTTTCTTTTTTTGACAAAAAGGGGCATGCAAAAAGTGCCATAAAAATTTTATTTTGGTTACGTGAATCAATTATTCAGCCAATACAATACGTAGCAAAACCTCAGCAGAATAGGTAGATGATCAAGAGGTGTTCTTCCAGGAAACAGCTCTAAAAATGTAAATCCTAATTGAGTATTTCTGGTATAGGCATGATTTGCAGTGAGAAAAGGCGGGTAATATTAAGAGATTCAATTCAGGGGTTAAATTTGTAGATAACTGGCATGGAGGACAAAACCCGAATTTACTTTTACACCCAATCTGACTCGATCCTGGTGCATACTCAGACAAAGCAAAATAGCCCTCTCTTCCCCCGTAACAACACACAAAAGATCCAAGTTAATAAGAAAATAAGAAATCATAAATATTAAAAAAAATGACCTGGGTTTGCCTTGGGGGAGTGTTGCCAAGTGTAAGCTTGCAGTAAACACTTGGGTTTCCAACGGATTGTTTCATATTGTTACCACGTTTGATGATCACTACCAATGTCCCCGGCAAACACTGCAACAAAAATTCTGCTTTCTCCTGAAACCGAGGTGGCCCAGACTGGATTAAGTACTGCAGCAGTGGAATGGCATCTGCAGCTGCAATTGACTGAGCTCTAGAAACTTCAGCTGGGCATGCTGACCAAGCTTGTCTGAGCAGGAAAAGTGCATCCAATGCTGCTTCCTGACACGCTTCTGAACCTGTCTTTAAGGCTGTAACCAGATGGGGAATGCTAAGTGTAGCTGGTTCAGTTGCTCTAAGTCTTGGGAAGTTGCTAAATAGAGAATTTAAGGCTTTCAGATACTCGTCATTCACAGTTCCAGAAGCCCATAAATCTTTTTCAATAGCAGCTATAAGAACGAAAGAGACCTTAGTTAGAAATAAAAAGTGAGGAGGGGGAGATGTATTTCTGCTTAAATGAATCACCATTGTTCATCAATCAATTCTGCAGAAAAACTGCAATCTATAATTGTTAAAGTTACATTAACTGAATACTTAATAAAGCAAAAAGTACCTAGTTTTGCTATAAGACTACATAAGCACAGCTACCGTCATGTTTTCAAATTTAATGATAGGTTGAAGTTCAAAGGACACATGTTTCCTTTGGTGTACTTTTAGCTTTACCAAAATATTTAATATTATGTTTTAAATATAACTCAACCAACATAAAATTATCACCAGAATTGCACAGACAGACTCATCACCTACATCCACTCCTACTGTTAAAGAACTTACTATTTTTGTTTAAAAAAATAAAAACTTTTTTCAGTTTCTAAAGCATTCATTAATCAAATTTACTCCAGCACCAAGGCTACCTCTTCCAAAATTAAAATGAGGGCATGCTATCGTGCAGCTTTTTTCAGGAATTTTGAAAGAAAAAAATAATGTCTCAAACAGGAAGGCAGTAAAAACTGCAAGATAAGCAAAGAAAATCGTACCAGTTATCGCTCTGACTGTTTCACTGGAAGCATACTCTTGAATAGTATTATTTGAGAAGAGAAGTTTAACAAACATTGCAGCCTGAACTGATGTTTCTGGATTACTTGAACCTATGAGATCCAGTACAACCTGAACTCCACCAGCCTCTGCAACTGCTCTTCTATTTGATCGACTATACATCACAAGATTCTGCAAAGCACATATGGCTACAACTTTCATTTCTTCTGTTGGTTGGTCTTCAAGCACGTTTACTAAAGCACGACAAGCTGAAACTGCATCACTTGTTCGAGCAAGGCCCTCATTCTGAAACAGATCCCCGAGAGCCAAAGTTGCCAATAACCTTGCCTGCTGTGCTTGAGTTTGTGGGTCCAAAAGGTACTGCGATAATGGTACGATAGCTGATTTTGTTACTTTTGTTTCTCGAATCTTTACATTGTTCAGCAATACTTCTAAAAGTCTTGCGGCAGTTTCCTCACACTGATGGGATCGCAGGAGCTCCAAGAGAGCCTCTATAGCTCCACTTTCCGACATAGCTTCTGCACTAGTTCCATCATCATTTTCTAGCACCAGAAGGGCATTTAAAGCACCAACAACCGTGCTTTCTGAGCCAGATCGAAGCAACCTTACCAATACAGCAATAGGCACTTCTAAGTAGAATTCAGAGCTAAACTGCAGAATACTTGACAAAACGGAGGCAGCAGACTCCCATAAAGCGTGAGGAAGGGAAGGATCAGCTTGCAATATCACTTTGGAAATTTCAATAACACCACCCTCTTTAGCAATTTCGTTTGGCCATGTTAGTGCAATACTAACAAGGGCTTTTACAGCTCTCTGCTGCAGTATGTGTATACCAGAACCAAGAACTCGAATGAGAGGGCCAATTGCTTGCTGTGTCACGGGATCCTTCTGAAGGCGTTCTTCAAGAAGTAGATGTGAAAGAAGCTCAGCAGCCAACTGTTGCACTGCTGAAATTGAAGAATCGAGTAAAGGGATAAGTGGTTCAATAACTTGGCGAGAAGTTAATGAATGGTCAGCACGACACTTTGGATGTTCTAAGATATTAACCAAAACCTGCAAAGCACTGTGCTGTCCATCAGGCCCAAATTCCTGCCTTGTCAGTAACAAAAACAATGGTTCAACCACTTTAGCAGCAGACGGTCCTTTAGCTATACTAGCATTATTAGTCAATATACGCAACAATTCTGCAAAAGCTGCACATAGATAATCGGGTGCTTCATGTAAGACGTCCAGTACGCTTTCAATAACTCCAGCTTTAACCATCTCCATTTTACAAGCAGGCCTGTCTTTTCCCAACTTGACTAGAGCTCTGGAAATGGCCTCATGTAGAATATAATTTGTACCCGACAGTAGGCCAACTAGAGGAACAACTGCACCATGTGCAGCAACTAATTCAGCCAGTTGCTCATCATCAACAAGCCTGTCCAGTGCCCTGACAACTGAAAGCTGAGCTGGACTGAACTGAGATAAAAGGAGAGAGACAAGAGGTTCGACACAACTTGCAGCAGCTGCTGTGGAGCGAATCCTTGTATTTCCAAAAAGAGCACAACATAATTCAGCAGCATCCCCTTTCAGGTCCATTGAACAACTTGATGAAAGGATCCTACAAAGAACTTCCACTGCATTCTTCTCAACATCTGCAACAGCAAGAGCTCTTGATGGATTTTCACTCAGTAACCCTACCAATGCAGCAATGGCAGCGTGCTGCTCCTTTTCTGAACCAGTACTGAGAATCTCCACCAATGGTTGAACAGCCTGCCGAGCAATCTCTGCATTTCTGATGTGGTCAGCAGAAAACAAACTTTCCAAGGCTTTTGCAGCACTATACCTTGCACCTCTTCCTCCTAACCGTAGCACAGCTATGAGTTGAGCAACAGCACCAAATGTTGATTCGTGTCTTCTTATTTCAGGACTGCTAAACAGAATTCCTAGCAGATCTGTAGCAGCTTCTTCAGTTGCATCTTGTGGACTGAGTGAAAGATACTTCGTAAGGGCCTCTAAGGCTCCAGACTCCACCATTACACTCATATTTGACGGACAATCTTTACCGAGCTGAGTCAAAAGTACAAGTGCCAAAAATGGTGCCCCTGGACGATCTGGAATTGGTTTGAGCAGATCAACTAAGGCTGGTATAGCCTTCCGAGAAGTGGCTCCAACTCTTATATCTTCAACTCGAAACAACCTCTCAAGAGCCACTTGATCAGGATAACGCACCAAAGAAAATTCCTCTGACAATTCCAGAAGATCCTGTATATCAGTATCAGCACAGCCAAGCAAAGAGATAAGTCCACCTGCTGCCCCAGAATTTGCCACAGACAGGAGTGTTCCCCTGCTACCATTACAGACAAGGCTAGCTATTGATTGTGCAGCAAAATATTTGTTTGCTGATGGCTCTGATTTCATTAAACTGGTAAGTGCTGGTACAGATTTCATAGTTGGATGTGCCCGTATGATATCTCTATTTTGAAATAATATCGCCAACAACAAAGCATGAATCCACATGACGCTATCTTCTTTGTAGTCAATCTGCATATTCACCATATTGAGCCAACCGGGTTTATATACACAAATAAGTCTTATTGTTTAAGTTTTACAGCAAAGGACGCCTTGAAGTACAAGGTAAACATTTAATACGGAAAATTACAGTTTATCTACATGAAATTTTGGTCTAATTCAAGTTTAAAAACATTAACCTCCTTATCTCACCTTCCCCCCATCTCCCCAGCCGTGAAATACTAGAAGAAACATAACACTGTAGTATAATGATTTAGTTCAAACTGGAAGCAGATAAGCCATTGGCCAAACATGTGATAATTTATTTTTTTTTACACGGATTTGCCAAATAAAGTACATACCCTATCCTAACACTTTGTTTTCTACTTTTTACTCAAAATTCATTTTGTCTTGAACAATTTTTCATTCTATAAAGATCTCAGTGTCTCTCCAACCACTATGTCCAATTTCATACAACAGAGATTCTAGAAAATTATCACAGGTAATGTTTCTATCAAGGGGATAATATGGGAGATTTTGAAACTTCGCATGAACTATAGGATTTTAATTTGCTTCTGGAAAAAACTTTGGGGTGGGCGCAGCAGAGAGTTAAAGCATGATTTTCTATTTCAAGTACTGCCTACCGATGATCAGAATCACATGAACTATCCATTTATTTGGATTGACAGAAAAGTTACTTAAATACCTGAGAATATTGCGAGAAACAATTTGAGATTCTGTCAATGAGAACATCAATTGCTCCAGCCTCCATTATTGCAATTTTATTTTTTTCATCATTACAAGCAAGAATAGACAGTAGCCATAGCGCCAAGTCAACACCACATATAATGCCAGTGCTAGTGTTGGATTCAGAACTGTTGGCCTCTTCTGTTGCGTGCCTGCATATGCTAATGAGCTCCTGGTTGTCATCATCCAGGTAACCCGAAGAAGGCACTGCAGAAACAAGAATATCAACAAGAGATTGAATCAGATTGACACACAAATTCGATGAACTCAGATCCTCCACCAGTCTCTGATGATTTGCTTTAGAAGTACAGATAAGGAGCGCTGCTCCCCCAATTTTGACCTTTACATTTGTGGAACTAATTATCCTCTTAGCTATTGAAGATATACATCCAGGTGCTGATACAATTGTCTCTCCTAAAACAACAGGCTGATCCTTACATAATCGAGATAAAATCTCAATAGTTTTATCCTGCAACATTGGCTCCGAATCAACAATACACAAGACTATTGGGCTTATGCTTTTAGGGAATTCAGCCAAAACAGCACAAGCAGATTTAATATTTTCTCCGGTCTCTACCGACCTGGACAGTATGGCAAGTGCTTCGAGAGCCTCCGATGTAGCAACAGATCCATTAACAGCAGAATCTAAGAAAGAAACTAATGCAAGAACAGTTCCGGCGCGATTCACACAATCAGTTACAGCACAATCAACAGCACGAGAATGTAGGAGGCGAGCAATTGCTGCTGCAGCATGAGTTTTTCCAGAAATTGTGCCTTCACATAATATTCTAGTGGCAGGTAAGATAACTTCTTCGGCAATAGCTTTCTCTGCAATTTCACCATCCAAAATAAGGTTTGCCAGAGCACATGTGGCCATCTCTGCAACTTCCAAAACTGAAGAGTTTGCTAGTGAAACCAGAGGAGATAAAGTGTCTCTGGCGATAACAGCTACATCCCTGTTCTCTTTGATGGAAAGAAATATTGCAGCCAGGCAGTGGGAGGACTCAATCAGGATACTTTCAGATTCAGCATTGAGCAATTTCTTGGCTGACAAAAGAGTTTTGACAGCAATGCTACTTTCACGCACATCTTTCCTTGTTTCAAAAACTCCTGCCAGAGCTGATGCAGATTTTGCCTGAGTTTCTTCTTTCGCAGATCCCAATAATATTATCATAGTATCAAATGCATCGCTGGCAGCACTACCTTCACGTAAAATGTCACTAAGGGGAGCAACAGAAAGCATACTTCTCAAAGCGTCCAAAACATAAACCTTAGAGTCAGGAAGATCACTAGTCAATAAAGCTGTAAGCTGACTAATGGTTGTAGTATCAGACTTATGAATTAAATGATTTAAAGTCTTTGCAGCAATATCCTTCCCATTTGGACTTCCATTTTTCAATAGCCACAACAATGCAGGAACAGCATCGGCACTTTCAACACAAGCGCGTATATCTTCGCTATGATTGCACAGGTTCTTAAGGATTGTTGCTGAATCTTCCTTAGCTTTTGCTGATCCTGTCTCCAAAATTTGAACAAGTGGAGGTATGCCACCAGCTGCAGTAATCGCCCATTTACTTTCATCATTTTCAAATGATAGAAGGCAAAGCAGGGCAACTGCACACTCTTGCTGCTGTTCTGATGAAAGTCCCAAAAGAGATATCAATAGCTGAACTCCTTCACGACCCTGAAGTGCACGCCATAGACTGCCTTCACTTTTGCACACTGTCAACAGAGCTTTTATAAGTTCATCTTGCACTTCATTTGCAGCCATTGTTATCAAACCAACTAGCAGATGTTTCGCATCCGCATTTGCAAGTTTATTTGAAAGTACGGAATTTCCATACAAACTAGCAAGCGCTTCGATGGTTCGTTCCTTCACAAGGAAGGGCAAGCCAGGTTCAAATTGTTTGAGTAATGTCTGCTCGACAACCAAAGGATCTGATGCTCTGGTTGATTCTGCCTTGGTATCATAAATCATGAGAGCTGATGCCAAAGCTCCTAATGTGTCAGCAATTTGGGTAGGTGAGGTGCATGATTCAAGACTTTGACCAAGACTAGATATGACATAAGACAAACCACCAGAGATGTTTGCTAGAGCACTCATAGCATTCTCTTGTAATGCTTGAGCACACTCACCCTGCATGAATTCTTTGGAAGGAGCTATGGTAGCATTGATCAGAGAAGGAATACCATTAGCATTGGCTATCTCTCGCCTTGCCTCTTTGCACTGGGCAGAAAGAGATTTAAGAGCACCAGCTGCTTCAGCTCTAACAGAGTCATCATTACCAGGGCCTAATAGTTTCAGAAGTTGTTTTGTCACCTCCGCTGTCAACACCTTTGAACAAACAGATGCATCCTCCATCATTACAGAAGCAAGTAAATTGCACACATTTGCTAAACTGTTGGGCTGTCCTTTTGCCAGTAACTTCACTAATACGTCCACTCCTCCAGCTCGTATAGTTGCATTCCAGAATCCCTCAGTGTTGCTAGAGAGATTTTTCAATGCACCAGTTAATAAACCTTCAACTACATTTCCTGCCTTCAGACCAGTTTTCAGCTGCTCCCAGAGCACTGGTACAACTCCTTCAGTTGAAAATATTTTTGAACCAACATGATCCTTTACACCACCCTGAGAAACAGCGTAAATAGTCTTTGCAGCAGCAATTTGTCCTTCGGTAGAACTGGACTTTAATAGACTAAGCAATGGAGGAATGCATCCTCCAAGCAAGACCTTCACCCTTAGCTCATTTTCTTTACAAAGGGAGCCCAAGACAGTTGCTGCCTGTATCTTTACATTCAGTGAACCAGACCTGAGAAGGGAAACAAGTACTGGAACTGCCTGAGAGTGAGATCCAACAGCACTAAAAGCATTTTCCCGCATATCTATGAGCTCCAATAGCTGCCTTAAGGAATACTCTTTCTCCTGCACAGAATAAGAACTCTGACGCAGCTGCTCAATGCATTGGGCAACACTAGCTAATGTTCCATCTGGATCCTCCATGCTGCTGTTACGCTCTCTGCAATAGCAACCAGTTAAACATGTTAAGAAGCCAAAATTTAGTGAGCACCTATTTGAATGTCCCCATCACATAGTTCATAAACAAAGTGACCAATGCACACGGTTGTTAGTTCAGTCCCACAGGTTAGACTGTTAGCTTACTTGGCTGCAAGCATAACAGAGACTAACAAACAAATGTATTAAAAAAAGGTGTTACAATCATTGATTGTAGCAGCTTTGTAAACAATTAATCAATAATTTTAATAGGTTGTTAAGTATTCCTGTGTGACAAACCGACCTAAATCCCATCTTCAGAACAGAATGTGGGGTTGCGGGCTCTGAATCTTGAGTATTCCTATCACCATTTCTTTCCTGCAATCAAAAGAGTAATAATAAAGAATGTTATATGCTAAGGTATGTTCCATATCTCTGAAAACATCAAATAAAAGATGGGTTGTAACAAAAATAAACACAGAAAAAGGAATCGCATAAAACGAATCAGCCTATAAGCATTTGTTGTTTCTTTTTCTTTTCTCACTCATAAAGCCAGTAATGGATGGATAACTAAGTAATTCAATATAAAAGAAAGAGATGTAATGGGAAATCAAGCTCTAATGGAAGAGATATGAACCAATACAGTTTGATTACATTCCTCACAAAGAAAATGAAATTTTCAGAGCACTAAACAAACAAAAATTGTTGTCTTGTTTTGACTACAGGTGATTGATTTATTATCCTTTAGGATTGCATCTTAACCCGAGGGAAACCTGAGGAAGTGAAAATCCTTCTTCAGCAATATAAGACATATCAGCAAAGGACCACGCATCTTACAAACCCATGAACAGACAAGTAAAATATGCAAACAGACACGAACAATTTTACAACTGCCATTCACTTCCTTCCATTTTCTACTTTTGCCCTGCATCCCAGAAGATCTACTGCCTTTGCATAGTTAATCGTGTACAAAAACCATGACTCACCAAATTCATAATATCCATGAAAACGGACACACTATGAAGAACCGTCAGAGACTGTATTCTAGTGTATCAATTAACATACGCATCACACATAAAAAAAAAAAAGAAAAGTAAACCCCCCACATCTGCACAATTAAATCACACAGTTCCTTTAAACATCCATGAATGAATGATCCCCAATGACACTTCCTAGAATCAACGTCTAGCACAAAACTGCAAAACACTGACTTAGCATCCAGATGCACCCAAACGGGAACGAACAAACGAAGAAGATCCATAAATAAACTTCCCCCTATGCAAAGACTGACCATGGCACAACACTTCTCACTCATTCTGTCACAAGAGAAGAAAAAGATCAAATTGTTGTGTAGAAGAAGGTACCAGATCATTTGCATTGTTGCCAGCGTGTCTCCAAGCGAGTGTAGTGGCCATGGTGGCTGGTGGTTCAGTCGAAGGAGTTCAGATCTGGAAGAGTGAAAGCATCAGTGAACTGAGTGGTTGAGATCCAAAATAGGAAGTAGTAAAGACATGAGAGGAAGTGAAGAATGGTTGAAGAAGTGAAGAATGGTAATGGAAATCGGAAGGAATGAGAAGGAGTGTGTACAAAAGAAGAAGAAGAAGAAGAAGAAGATGAAGATGGTGTGGGTTGGTTAGAGGATAAGAAGAAGACGAGAGAAGGAAGAGGAGGAACAAATGTAGTTGGTTGCACCTTTTTCTTTTATTTTATTAATTTTCACTTTCTGCCTCTGTTGTTTGATTGTGTCTTACGTTTTCAACTTTTCGTTAGGAAGTGTCTGTAAGGTGTTTTTCACGATCTCACCGTCGTCACCGGAGCACCGACAGTGGCAACTTCAGCTCCACCTCAAAGCTGACTCACCTAGACGTCGCAGTCAAAATTTTTAGACCAGAGGTTTCATCACATATAATTTTATCCTATTTTTACGAATAATTAATAATAAATTAAAAAAAAAAAAACACATTTAACGACAAGTTCTTATTCACCGTTTTGAACAAATTTAGTATACTGATTTTAGTTAGATTTACCAGTTCTTACTGGTTCAGACAAAATTCTGATTTATTTTAACGACCAGACTAATTATCATATTGACTTCTAATTTGATCGACTTAAAGATTGATCTAATTATTTTGTTTTTTTTAATAAAAACTCTTCGTAATTATAATTTTTTATATACATTTACTTTTATTATAGTATTGGAATCTAACTCATCGTGATAAAAGTGTGAGATTGAGTTCAACTAAACTTCTCATTAGTATGACTTATAAAACCAGCCTAAAAGACAAGACTATTAAAACATCAAATACTAGTCTCGATTTTCAAGTCTTTTCTTCCTTGCTTCTCTCTGGTGGTTCTATCGGTTATATCTGTTATATAAAATTTTTGCAATTTCGATTATGTGTGAGTCTAAGTTTTATATTGAGTTAGAATAAAAAAGTTGAACACTATATAAAAGTGAAGACTTATATGTGTGAATTATCGTCTTTAAGATTTTAGATTTAAGATATTGCTGTCAATCTCTTATATGGGAATTAGACTCATATTTTATTGATGTTGTATCTTTTTTGTGATTCTCTTTCAAAATATTTAACATAATATTACTATTTTTAACACAAAAAAACATTTAATTAATCCTTAAAATTTATTATATAGTTGATAACAAGCGCCTCTTAATTTATCTGAAGTTATATGAAACTTTTCGATACTCAATCAAACAATCAAGCAGCTCAAGGTTGTACCGATCCTTCTTATGTTCTAATTCTTTTTGTCACTCACACTAACTTTTTTTTATGCAATTGTTTGGTACTAGGTCGAGGTGTCATGGTGATGTATGCATTAACATGATGTCGTTTTGGGTTAACGATAACATATTTGCAAAGTTTGATTTTGGTGCTAACAGTGACAGCATTGTAGGAGAACATAAAACAGTGTCATTATTAGCCACAAAATACAGACACTGAAATAGATTAAGTTATAAAAGATTGAAAACTTTAGTATCATCACTGTTTGTAGAAGTTGGAAAATCAAGTAACAAACAATCATGTTATTATATCATGTTAATACGATTTGAGACTCACTCTTAAGCATTTGCTATTAACATTCCCTGAATTAAATAATAGTATATTATTAATCTCAGAAGTTGAAATGTCACCACTGAATACCAGTGATTGAGATAGTGGACTCATTACTCTATCTGCATTTGGAGATGACAAAATAATAAGAAATTAAGTATTTGAGGGTTGTTCAGTGACAAAATGATTGAAAATACAACCACAGTTTCCATTTTATATTGAAAACATGTTCCTTAGCTGGATGGTAAGTTTAGGCCATGTGCAGTGTCTTTCTAGATTAAAAAAAATAGCAATGAATTAATATGCAGTTGTTCTCATTCCTCTTTGTCATCTTCTTCTTAATTATAACTTTCAGTGTTTACCATTCTGAAGAATTAACTTGAATAACATAATTTAGATTTGTCTATAAACTATCAAAAATTGAAAAGTAATTTAAATAATGATATGGAAAATGAGAGGATCCTTATAATCATCTTCACTATGACTTGTACCATTTTTTTTAATTAAAAATAAATAAATAAGGTATTTTTCTTACTGACGGAATCGGGCAATAACTTGGTACATATAAATGATAATTAAAAAAATTAATGATTGTTGAGGATCTCGTTAAGAAATGAATTAACAATACAAATATTTGTTATGTCTGGTTATTATATGGTGAGGAGAGAGTACCATAATTTTCTTTTATTTCTTAACAAGTGTTTTTATCTAATTCTAAATTAGTTTATAACATTTTATTAATTTGCCTACAAGGAAAATACTGTTAACTAGGAGATAATTTCTTCTTCTTCTTTTTTGTCTATTTTCTGTGTAGAAATTCATAGGGCAAAAGATGTAGAAATACACAATTTTTTTATCTTATCCTGTAAACTTATTCCAACAATAACCATCACAATATCACAATCAAAATTTGTTTTGACTCAATTTCTATTTTGTACGTAACAATTCATACGATAAAAGATAGTATTTTTCATTGACATGTACTTTAACCAAATACACAACTTTTTCTATCTTGCCATCGTGAAAATTCATTAAGACAACAACAATCAGAATACCACAAGCAAAATTAGTTTTCAACTCAATGACTTTGGAAAAAAGTGTAATGAAAAAAACTATCAACAAATTAATTCAATAATCTTGAAAAGCATCCATGAGTTGTTCAATTATGTTGACATGGATTAAATCAAATGCATACACGTCAAGTCAAGGCCAAGGTTAGTTTAGTAGGTTTAAAGTCTTTTTCTTATCCTCATTTTTTAGGATCGAACTAGAAAATTAGAAACAATCAAAAAATGTTGGTAAAAATCCAATAACTTTCTAACGACGTATTTAAAAATCATTAGTTTAGTGGTAAGAAGTTTAGAAAATTAGCATTATATCTCAAATTAAATGTTAGTCTTTTTTTATAAAAAAAAAATGAATAAAGCATTAAAACGATATATGATTAGGGTAATGTTTAAGAGAGGCAAAAATAGTGACTACATGCTTGCTTGAAACATTACACCATTAAACTTCTAAATTTGATCTAGTCTACAAGGTTTCACCTTGACTTACATAGGTTAGGCTAAACTAACCCATAGAATGAGAAAGTTTGCATAAGAAAAAGTTTACAAGATTAAAATGACAACAAAAACCTCATGACCCAAGGCTAACCTAGTATTATGAGTCAATTTCAAGTCAAGATAGATAGATTTGGATCAGGCTCAAGTCAAGTAGGTCATTCTAGTTAGGCTCAAATTAGGCATCGTCCAAGTCAAGACATAATTGATAGGATATATGTCATGATTAGTTGAATCAAGCTCACATTGGACAAAGTCAAGTCAAGCCCATGGTGGGCCAAGTTGAGTCGAGCCCACCTTAGAACCAGTTAAGTCAGGTTTACCTTGTCTTAAGTTAGGTTAGTTCCAACTTGGATTGAGTTGATTCGGGCACACCTTGAACCAAGTCAAGTCAAACCCACATTGGGTCTAGATAGGTTGGACCCACCTATAACTAAGTCGTATTAGGGCCCTTTTAAGCATAGTCGATGAAGCCAGGCCTACCTTTCACTGAGTCAAGTTGGGTCCTCTTCAAATTGAGTTGAATTAAGTCCACCTCGAACCAAGTCAAGTCAGTCCACCTCATGCTAAGTAGAGGCAAGCTCACCTCTACTTGAATCAAGTTGAGCCCACCTATAGCCAAGTAAAGTTAGGCTTGGCTCGGGCCTAGTTGAGTCCCACATTGGATTGAGTCAAATTTTGTCCATGTCAAGCTGACTAAAGTAGGATTAGGTCGAATCGAATGAAGTCAATGTTGGGCCCACATTAAATTGATTCAATTTGGTCCACTTCAAATTGAGTTGAATCGAGTCCACCTTTGGTTGAGCGAGTCAAACTCATCTTTGATCGAATCAAGTGAATCCCACATCGAACCAAGTTGAGTTAGGTTAACATCAGATCGAGTCAAACTTGACCCATGTCAAGTTGATGTCGGGCTAAGTTTAGATCATATCATGTTAATTCAGGCTAAGACAATGTTGACTAAGTTTGAACCCATATTAGAAAATGTCATATCGATTCAAATCCAAGTTAAGTTGAATTGACTCAATCGAACAAGTTAGATTAGACCTTAAATAATAAAAATAAGTAAGGACCAACTTAAAATTAACATAAAATATTTAGTTATCAATTCATAATTTAAAATATTCAGAGTTAAAGTCTTGCAGTGAAGTAAAACTTACTTTAATTCTAATCTTAACATTTTATGTGGGAACTCTCGGGATCAAAGCCTTTTCAACCCACTCATATCAATAATATGGAAACTTATATAGGAGTTAGTATTGACTCATGGATCACGTTGACATCTCTAACCACCATGTTTAGCATCCATAATCATAAAAGCATGTTTGTATACAAACTTTTGTTAGCATCGTGAAGTTATCAACTGGATTGAACAAAACATGTGTATATTGCTAAAAAATATTATAGTATGATACTTTCATTACTATATTAATTACAATAACTAAATAATAACCAGAAAGGTTCGTGTGTAAAAACCTATTGATCGAACGAGAAATAAGAGTATCAGAAGCGACATTTGTCTCCGAACTGGTAAAACTCATGACAGGACCAAGAAAATATGATCAGTCAACACAAAAAAGAAAAACTATTCTTTGAATTGAACTGAAAGCCCCTGGTATATTATTGAGATCTCAAAAGGTTGCAATGCAACGTTTTTGTTGTTTTGAGGAAAATAAAAGGCAAAATTATACAGAGCCTGATATCAGTTGAGTCAAAACTCCAAAGCCATTGGAGTTGCATAGAAATCACAGAATCAACGAATTTCAGCTGCTTTGAAAGAAAAACGTTAATTGTTATCCTTGTTGGTCACTAATTCCGTTGGCATAATCCGCCAAAGATAATCTGTGCAACCTTAGGTGTTGAATCAAAATGGTTTTGTAAATATTCAAAATTGAGAATCATGTATGGCTAAGGGAACTGGCATAGGACTGAAGAAGTAGCACAGCTTGCTCAGAAATGGCCCTGTTTCTTGCTTGCCTCGCCCAACCTGCAACAATTTCTGCAGCTTCTGTGCCTCGCACACTTTCTTCTAGACAATCTGCTGCTTCAGCAAGTTTTCCTTCGGCCAAATAACTCTCTACTTTATTGATGACAGATTCAATTCCGTCACCCGATTGGTCGTCTTCCCTAACCTGAGGATCGTCCAAAGTCAGACATAGGATGAGGTCAATAGAAGAGAGAATGGGAGGAGTTAGGGCAAGGGGAAGAAATAAACAAAGTTAATATAAATACGTGTATTGTGCCTAAATAGAGACCTATTTTCAAATCAATAAGAGCATATTGGTCAGTTATTCACATACCTTCAACCAGGATGCTACATGTGCCAAAGAATGTGCCAGTATACCTCCCCCTCCCGGTGGGAAAAAGCTGAAGTGTCGCACACTATCTTTTAAGGCCTCAAACTGCAATAGAATATGCACAAATGCAAAATCTTTATGATGGAAATCCAGAAGTAAATTATTCATTCTAGAATTGATGCAGTTACATAATATCAGAAATTGCTTCATTAGATTAATACTAATTGTTTTGTATAAATTCGTCACTGTGGAAGGTTAATATGATAGGAGCATTACAGAATGTCAAAAACATAACCAATGCGATTGATCAGTAATGGAAATTAAGGAAATCAAATGAAAGTTTTACGGGGTCAAAGTAACAACATTTTGCAGAAGAAACTTGCCAATTTTATCTTATATAGAACAAACAAATAATCCAAAACTCCATGCAAAGTTAACAACAGACGGCGTACCTTCTGCTTTAACTGCAGTTGCGTGTCTGTGCCATTATTTCGTGTTTCTTCAGGAAGGGATGTTAGCACCAAATCCAAAACTGAATCTTTATCTATGCCTCCAAGATTAGCCTGCAAAGATGCTATTTCTCTTTCAATTGGCAATCCTTTAGATAGTGCATCTTCCAATGCAAGTGCTCTCTGCAGGATCCAAGCACAAAAAAAGAAACTGGTAAGCAGGGCTGGAAAAATCAATAAAATAATATAAACCCATATTTTGTCACTAAGCCCTTTGAACGAAAGATGGATAAAAACAGCATAAAGAAACAGGTAAATAGAAACATTACCAAAGCAAAATTTTGTGTAGCATGACTTTGACGGGCTTCTTCAGATCTAGCATAAAATGCCATGCATAGGGCATTTATCTACAGAAATGGAAGGAATTTTTTTTGTAATCAAGTTAAATTGTAACTCCGACTGAAATAAAGTCAACAAGTTTGTCAATTAATAAATATTTCAAGTCAAGCCTTGCTAGCTAAAACATGGAGTCAATTAATAATAGTTTACCCAGTGTGTTGTCCTTATCAACATGAATGTTCCTTGATCAATTCTTAGAAGGTTAAGGTTGCATAACCAAACGATTTTCCCCATAATTTCAAGAAAACCATGCTGTACTTGTCTAACAACACATAGATGAAAAGAAAATAATGGTGTCAACTGACAAAACAAATATCCACCACAATCACATCTACTTACTATAGCTGTATGGCTCATCCTTTGATGGAGCAACAGAGGTCCGTAGACAAAAAGTATTTGAAATGAAATTCACTTATATACATTTCACATTTCTGTTCAAGGTCATGTGCAGCTGTACTGAAAGCTCTCCGCAAATAATTTGAAAACATTTTGCTTTGGATGTACAGAAAGGTCTCGCGGAATCATAAAAGACTCAAACAAATAGTTATAATTGAGTTAATTTGTCTCTATTCAGAAACTTGCTGATGACTAGAATGCAGTTGCTACTAAGAAGAGTTATAATTGATTATAATCTGATAAAAATTGCTGGAGACAGCTAAAAAAATAATTAGATTAGACATTGTTTTTGCATGCCATGAGTTAATTTCCAAAACCTTTGTTAAAAGGTCTTAGTATAATAGCTATAGAAATTTTCTATACTCGTATAAAACTATTCTGGCTATTTTATTCTTCTAGATGACACCTATCCAAATTATACCCTTTTCTATAAATTAAATGAAATCAAGATATGAAAATTTAAAAGTGATCTACACATGCTTGATTTTAGCAGAAATCTCACATTAACTTCTGCTTCAGCCATTTTTTCAATTTGGGCTGCCTTCTCATTTGCTATGGCTGCATTTAACTCTGTCTTTGCTAATTCCTGAACTTGTTTCAACTTCAATTCAGCTTCAATATCCTGCCATCAAAGATATACATTATTTTAACAAATACTCCTTCCTTCCCATAATAGTATCATGTAAGAAGAAAAAAAGAAGTCCCAAAATACACGTCACTTTAGTTTTGTATGTGATATTTTCACTTATACTCCTAGTATCTATTTATTACTTTTTCATTAATGTCCAAAAAACTGGGGTGACACTTATTATGGATAGAGGAGTATTATATAATAACGGATAAGAGTAACAGCAGCCATGCAGAGAAAATGAGAAAACAGTATTTTAAAACCAACAAAAAACTAAATATGTACCTTTTGTTTAAGTTCTGTCTTCAATTTCTCTTCCATCTTTTCTTGAAGTGACTTGATGGCAAGGGCTGCTTTTGCTCTCTCTCTTTTTAGCTCCTGAAAAGTATTAAAAGGAAAAGAAAAAAAGGAGGAAAGATAGACTTAATAACTTAATGGAATTGGATTCTGTTAGTCTGGAGAGGAATTGTCAAGGAAAGGTAAACAACACATAAAAGAAATTATTCAACTTGATCAGACTTCAAATTGAATTCTGATTACAAAACAAGCTTCACAATTATATAGTAGTATAGCTTCAATTTTAGTATGAACTATTTTGCTGAATCAAGAGTAAGTAATTATGATTGAGTTAAATTTATAAACTGAACAACAAAACCATCAGCCAGCCATCGCCGCTTATACAGGAATTATTCTCTATTTTAATAACAGAATCAATCTCTCTACAAGTCTTTCTTACTCATGTTATTCCAACCCAATTATTCAAGACAAAAGTCAACCTGGCTCAAGGTCTTTATACCAAGACAATTATTTGACACAAAAACCAACAACAAAAAATATGTTAAATTGAATACAAATTAAAAAGAGAATGCCAAAAGGCTTTTTACCTTGTCCAACATTGCAGCCTCCTCAGCGAGCATAAGTTCCATGGCAGCTGCATCTTTCAACTGCTTTTCATATTTTTCCTAATTAAACAAAGATTCCAAAGCTGATCAATAAAACAAAATGCTACAAATAGTAAATACACTTGTAAGAATTTAGAGAATGAGTTACAAAGAATAGTATGTCATAGGCCAAACCTTCAACAATTTCCTCTCTTCATTAAAAACATGTGCATCTAAGTCCGCCTGTCTTTTCTCAGCAGCATGAATGGCTTGCAAGAAATCAAAAACCAGTTTCCCATCCTTAGACACATAACCACCTCTCAACTCATCCATTGCACCACTAAGTGCCTAGTGTTTCAACATGTTAGACTTCAAGTATGTTTAAGATCATAAATAAATGGACCACAAAAAAATAAATAATAATAAGACTCTGAAATACCTCTTCTCCTTCAGGGAAATGGTTATTTTCACTAAAGCCATGACTATATATATAGGCTGCAGGGTTTCTTTCTGACTTATTCCTCAAGTGATACTCCTCAAGGAGGGTGGGTTGTTGCTCTATATATTTGCCTCGTGCTTTCTGTAATGGATAAAAAGAAATAAATGTTAAAATCTATTTTAGAAATAAAAAATTAACAGGCAAAAAAATCCTTGGTTAATGGTAGGGAACCATGATATTAAACTATTATATCAAGCTTATACCAACTCATAAGTACCTCTTTTTTCTCCTCTGATTCTTGTATTTCTGGTTGCACTGATGGAATATTTTCTGTCCCATTTTTATTTGGAACTGAACTACTGATCTGCGTAGATGTGAATGTATTTTGAACTCCCTTTTCTGGTATTGTGGTATTGTCTGCCTCAATGCTTTTTATTCCAATAATCCCATCAGATTGCACAACAGATTCTTTACTTGGATCATCAGATGTTATACTGCTTTGAGGATGTTCAGGCAATTTTTTTTCTTTTGGAGCAGCAATACCATCTTCGGCAATATTAAATTTGTCTTGCACAGGACTCAGCTTATCCACTTGATCTTCTATTACAGCTTCTGGCTGTGAAAAATGGGTATCAATTTTCTCCTCCGCAAGCTGTACAGTGGGATTTTCATTGTTTAATTTCTCATCAGGTGAAATTAACTGGTCCGTTGAATGTTGTACAGTCTTCAATTCTTCAATGGTTGCATTGACATGAGCTTCCTGTGGAACACTATGATGGTCTCTCTTAAGATAGTCATCCAAATAACCAGTTTGATACGCTGCCAGAAAAGCAGCACCTAAAGCTACACTTCCAATGAAAAACTTTGACAGAGACCCACTAGACTCAGGTGGCTTGCCCGGAGACCCAGAGGCTGAGGCACCACCTGCTTTTGATGTACTTGAGAAATTCCTTTGTGAAGATAGATGTAAAGGTATCTGCTGAATTATGTAATAAAGAAAACAAGGTAATCGTTAAACTCTAGGAAAGAGAGAAACATTGAACTAAAACCATTCTATTGTTGATATATTAACAATCAATATTCAGTGGCATAGATTGTTGTTTGTTATAGAATCAATTTGAATGTAATCCAAATTGGAAATAAGGACTACTAAATCAACAACCTAAGCAGTTTTTAGTACATATATAATACAATAAATTGTTCCTTTATAGCAAGAAGAATGTATTTACTTCCACTACACCTTCTTGTCATACATATCTATAATTAAATTAACACAATAGCAATAGCAACCGGTAAAAATAGCACCAATTTTACAATACATTGGTATATGAATTCATAGATAATTGTGCTATAAAAATGTCAACAAAGCTTCATCCCAGTAAGTGGGGTTGGCTAAATGGATTAAATGGTGGAATAATAAGGTCAAGAGACAAACCACTGGTCTCTAAATATTTCTTAACTGTTTCGCCTACAATTATTCTCGATCCTCCCTTGCCTTTAGTAGATTAAGCAGTCCCCGTACAATCTACTCTCTAATTGGGGATTCTACTGATCTTTTCACACAAATCCTAATTACCTAAAGCGAGATTCTACTATTCTTTCAACAAAACGTGCCCTATCTTTCTTTCATGCATTTGTTCCAAAGTTTACTTTGTCTACTTATGTAATATGTCCACTCAACCATTGTAACGTTCTCGTCTGTACTAATTAAGTTCATTCTCTTGTTGATATTTCATCAACCAACATTCAGTGCTGCAGATTGTAGTTACGGAATTATTACTACAAGTTAGTTCAAATCAAACTGAACGTATGATATAAAAATAAAGATACTAAATATCCAGACAGCTCAGATTTTTCATTTGAGGGCATAATGCTTCTTCTCGTGATTCAACATAGCAACAGGGGGCATACATGCAGGCAAAAGTGACAATCCCATTAAAATGCCAAAAAGTACTCTTCCTGCTTAAAATATCCTAAGATCCTCAAGGTTATTTTGCTATTTGAACTAAGCAATTCTTTCTATGGTAACTACAAAAGTACTACATTTTCCAGGTAATTACTCTTCCTACTTTGCACGTAGCACAACTATTAACTATCTACACTTGAGCATACAACCTCTGAAATCCAACCACCTATTGAGTACTTTACCCCAAGCAAAACAATCCTATATCCATCCTATGCATCAGTTAGTAGCCAGAGGTTCCATCACCATTATAGTTTTGTTTTTAATTTGTAAACACTTCCAATAGATTGTTGGATATACATATATCTGTATCTTTTTTTATGTAGAGAGAAATATCCATAAAAATGATCATGAGTGAATATGGAGCAAAATCTAATAGAAAACAAACCAATTGTGTGTGCACTATATGGAAAATGTAGAAGAAAAGAATAAAAAAATTTGTAGCCAGGAGAATATGAAGTGCAATGCATGATTGAAACCTATTGTAGTAAGTATCGTACGATTCACGATACGATACGGGTGCTTGGTGACACGAATCGCATGTTGTATCGTTTATGTTCATGAATCATGTTCGATACGATACGATACAAGCCTGAATCGTACGAATCGCGATTCGAAACACGATATGGGTTAAAATTGGTTTCTGAATTGGGTCAGGTCGACCCACCCATTTGAAACCCTAATTTTTTTCCCTTTTGTATTTTCGCGCGCTAATTCAGGTCATCTCCTTCACGTTGCCTATTCCCTTCTTCTCTCTTCTCTTCTCTCCTTTCTCATTCCTTCCTTCATTTCTATCTGCGTTTGAGCGTCGCGGTCATGTGGTAGTCGTGTCGTGGTCGCGCAGTAGTCGCACGGTGGTGGCGCGGTAGTTGAGCAGTGGTGACGCAGTGGTGTTCGCGCTTTTGGTGGTGCCTGTGTCGTGGTGCGGTGTCCTCTGTTTTGTGTATGTTCTGTGTAGGGAGGTTTCTCATGTTTCGGGGTCTGTTTTTGGGCTTCAGACATGAGTAAATCAAACACAAAACGAGAAGTTAATATTACATGGAATTATTGTGATAGTGTTCCACCAAACAAATTACAAGTGAAGTGTAAGTTTTGTTCTCATACTTGTTGGGTTGGCATAGCAAGGATGAAACAACATCTTGCTGGGACAAAGAAAGATGTCATTCCTTGCTGGGACATCTTGATGAAGCAACTTATTTTTTGGATTGCTATAATGTAGATTTTTTGTAGAAGCATATAGCCATAGTTAAAGGAAACTTATCCAGCAACCACATTGTTTTTTGAAGGCTATGTTGCTGAAATTGTGAAATAATGTGGTATATACACATGTATACAATCACTCTATTTCACTGTGAGGTTATTTTGTTCTTAATTGTCTCTTTGCACATTTATATATCTTATATATTTAAGTATATGTTACATTTTTATAATGTTTAAAAATGTTTATGAATCGTACGATTCACGATTCAAAATTTAGGCTCTCCGATACACGATACGATTCATGATTCAATTATAGAATATAATGAACATTCTGTCAATGCTTTGTCACTCTTAAAAAGTCTAACCTAGTGAGTAACAAAAACATTGGTCTCTATATAGCTCGAAAAAAGCCATATTCAGCGGCAAATAGCTTCAAACATCAGTTTTCTCCAACCAAGGAGGGTCGTCCATGCAGCAGCAAAAATTAGGATTAACCTTGAGACTTGTAAACTTATTTATTTAATACTATGTTTTCCATCATATATACATTTTGGTCATCTTGGTAATTTTTGGGGCTTCAGTTTCTTAATTTGTTTCTGTTACTTGAGGCCTCTATGATCTTTGCCCACTAATGGTAGGCTATTTAGTTTGGGTTTCAACTTTAGGACTACGTAATTCCCAAGTCTTACCTAGCTCTTAAAGTTTATTTTGGCCTTCAGCTTTGTGTTTGTTCATGTGACACAACCACAAGTGAGGTCGCTAGATTAATCTTCTTCTTACTTTCAACCTTACTATCCTTTTTCTAATTTCCCATTATACACATAAAGATCTGAATCCAAAGTTAGATAGCCCCCAATGTACGCCTTTCTGTATACCAGATGCATTTGGAATGAATGGCAGATAACAAAATGGTCGAAAAGTAAGAAGCAAAAAAATATGCTTTTGAAAATAATAAAACATATGGGTAACCATAAAGACCATATTCCATCAACTGCATTGAAAATAAAATGTAGAAGAACCTGATAAACAAAACGTCTGGGGTTCGTTCTTAGAGCTGGGCGAGAATATATTTGCAAAATGGACCTAAGAATTGATGTCACAGAAAAACAAAAAGAGCGGTCAGAAAAATCAAATCATTGGAATGTAAAAAACACGATTTAGCAGGAACCCATAGATGGAAAATAAAAGAGGAAAAAATCGCGTTGGTTCATATAGGATAGTCGTAAGGTACCCACCTGCGCAACATGGCAGTAGGAAAAAGGTGAAATTGAGAGTGAAGAAGTTGAATGGATCCAGTGAGTGAGAGTGTGGAGGGAACGTTTCCGCAAGAGTGGTGCAACTCACGCTTAATTTGGCTACACAGATGAACGCATCAATTTTTCAGGTATGTTCTGTTCTGTGATTTTGATAATTTTCTGCGTTGAGAAACGATGATACCACATATGACCCGTTTGTTTTAACTCCGACCCCAAAATTTGACCCGAAACCAAATTAACTCAATTTATTAATGGAAAATGGTTGTTGATTATTAATAATAGTTAATAATACTAGCAGAATACAGACATTATCATAGTGTTTATCTTTTTTGCATTTTTAACTTTAAAGGTAGAATTGAAATAAAATGAGGACATAGCATGAAAATAAAAATGGCATGAGGACGTTAAAGGTTTTAATTAAACAATAAGAGGTACAATAACATGTTTTTATACATTTCAGCTATTTAATCTTAATATTTAAGTGAATACCTTAACGATATCACTAATCTATGCAAATATGTAGAGTTTTTGTTTATGTTATGATAAATATCACATGGGGTTCTCACATCTTGTACATTAATTGTTACAAGTGGTATTTAATAGTATTGAAACAGTAACTATATGATATTCTTTACAAGTGGTATTTAATAATAGTATTAAAACATACAAACTCTTTGAGTCTAAATGGTACCTTAAAAAAAATAAACTTTATTATGTTTGAAAAATAAACTTAAATATGTTTGAAGTTTCGAAAATTTTTAGTTGAGTCACTCCTAAATTTCTTAAGTGGTTTATTGAATACTCAACAAAATTATTTTTGAAATTTTCTGTTAATTAATTAATGTAAATGTTGAGTGGTTAACGTGGTTATTATTTTGCCATGTCATAATATTATATGTCATTTTTTTATTTTATTATTTTAAAAAATTATAATTTATATTTTTATGATTTTATAATTGTATAAATTAATAAGATGACATGATAACCACCTGACAATCACATCACCTAATTACTTAAAAAAGTTAACAATAATACTCAATTAAAAATAAATTAAATATATTAAGTACTCAATATAGTACAAAATGTTAGTACAGACTCTATTGAAAATCTCACATCTATCAAGGATTTAACATGTAATTAAGTAAAAAAAATACATTCAATTCACTTTTAAAATCATTTACCATGTTCATTTTAGTTTGGGTTTCTTTGCGATTATTTAAAAATAAAAAAAATGTATTTATTGTTCTTTACAAATAATTAAACTTTTATTTATTTTAATAGGAAAAATCTTATCAATATTTAAAATAAGTGATTATTTTAAAACATGCTTTTTAAAATATTTGCATTATACACTTACTTGGTCCATGAGTCTTTGGCATTAGCGACCAAGTGTACTATATGTTTTACATGACTTATTAATTTCTCAACACGAGTTTCCAAATGTACCACATGTTTTTGTGTTTCTATATGTCTTTTGGCATGATTGATCATCCTCGAGTGCTTTCTTGATCTTTCAACCTCACCCTCTCTACATTAGCCCATGTTTGATTCTATACTAGGTAATTGAGAGAGAAGACATATGACCAAGCAAAGAATAAAGATAAACACAATATAAATTATGATTAATTCATACTTAGATCTCCTTAATTACATAAACAATACCAAACTCAATAAGAAGTAATATAAACAAGCAAGTCCCTCAAGATAAATTGACTTTTTAAATACTATAATTATTCGTCTAAATATGAGCATAACTAAACATCGACTTGAAAGTTTATATATTTTTGTAAATACATTGTTTAAGAGTGACTATAAAAAATGACATATCAATGAGGTGAAAGATCTTGAACAATAACAATCTTACATGGTTTGTCTAGTATTGTAAAAACAATAATTATTTTATATTTAAACAAACTCTTTATATAAAATTATCACATAAGATTGATTTATAACAATTAGACATTCTTTTATAAACAAATAATGTTAGTAATATATTTTATAAAGAAAATTACCTTAATTTATTATCGTTAATTATCGTTAATTGAGTTTTTCTCTTAATATTATATATATATATATATATATATATTTTTTTTTTTTCTAAAACTCATTTCTCTATGATATTTAACTAATAATAAATTGATATTGCATAATTACTCCGTGTTTCTCATCCCTGGACATTAATCCAAATGTATTATTATCAATGTTTTAGAGATAATTATTCATCATCTAGTAGAATTATGTGAACGTCATACACAAATGCACTGGATGTCATGTGACATTGAACTTAGTTTGCAAGGATAATTCATGTTTGTATTTGAAAAAAACAAGCAAATAAGAATATACTTCTATACAGAAGTTAAGTGAAAGCAATACTTGTAACAATGTACAAAGTATGGATGATAATATGGGTCACTCTGACTTGTTTAAGTCGACCTGCACTTGACCTGTCCCGCATTTTCAACGCGAGTTGAAAATTCTTACCTGCTCCGCATAAATGCAGGTCTGTGGGCTCGCGGGCATGCCTACCTTTTCTTTAATAAAACAAAATCTTATGATAAATCTTTCAATGTTCACTAAATTGGCAAACTTTAACAAGTTCACAAAATTAAACAAAGACTTTGGGAAGTTGAATGATAAATTGATATTTAAACATTTTCATCATATTCATATTTGTAATTTGACATACACCATGTATTATTCAAATTTTAACACATTCAAAATACATAATACTTGTCATTTTCAGCCATACAAAAATTTGGACCGTTGTTCATGCAGAAGTTTAAAAGAAAAGTATCTGATATACACAAGTACAATTTTTTGTTTTTATGTAAGTTACGGCCTTCTATAAGTCAGACTCATGCGCCTTGGATTCCTGCAGACCAACAAACTCAATGTCGTGGCCTATCCCATGTTTTTTTGGTAAATCTGTGAATCGACCTGCCAGACTAGATCATATTTCTACTCTTAATACAAATGGGTTTCATATTAGTAACTATTGAAAACTTAACATAGTTTAAAGTTACAAGAGAAATTACACATGTAGTAGTATTTTTCTTTTCTTTATCGTGCTCCCGTTACTATTAACATTAACCAAGTTAAAGTAAATATATGACACAAATGATTTAATGTTCAGTTAATATTTTTCTTAACCTTGTTTTTATATATTTTTATTATTATCAAATATAAATGTTTAAATATATTCAATAATTATGTATAGCTTAAGAATTAATATTAAAAATAATTTAAATATATACTTTTTCTTTTTTCTTTTTAAAATGTCTTTTAAATAAAAATAAACCGGTGATAAGATTTTTGGAAACTTAAAAACGACTTCAGTGACTAAGAATTAACCTTTTAAAACTTTTAATAAAGGTTTAATTATTTTTTTCTCAAATATTTCGTCTAAAAATATCAAAAAAATATTAAATTGGTCATTCAATTTCTTTAAACATTAATTTGATTATAATATTTAAAAAATTAATATAATTTGGTTATTTTAATTAAACTTCTTAAAAAAATTAAATTTTTTCATCAAAATTAATTTTAATATTATTAACTGCTATAATTTTGATAAAAAATTCTTGATCTGTTTAAATAAATTTAACAAAAATAATTAAATTGTATCGATGTTTTAAAAATTATAATTAAATTAAGACTAACAAAAAGTAAATAAATAATTTGATATTTTTAGATGAAAAAAAAAATAATCAAAATTTTAAGAAATGCAATTTAATTATAGATCTTATATTTCTCTCAAGATGCATTACTTGCCTGGTATCAATAAGTTTGAAAAGAGGCTCACACATGTCTTCATTCTCTTCTAACATTTTTTCTTTGCAAATATGTAAACACCTTTAATATAAACCACAAAAACTAACATTAACACACGTAAAAGATAAAGATTCAAGAAAATAATAATATAATACAAAAAATAATATATATTTTTTTTCTTAAAGAAAACTTTGTCACTCTGAAAGAACATTTTAATCCTAAAAGTTACATTTTCATACCAATCCTTACCATAAAAAAAACAATAATAAATAAATATCTTAAATTAAATTATACTTCTTAATATGATGACATAACTTGTTTATATTTAATGAACAACTAACTATGTGAATATATGAAGCAATTTGATTGGAATAATTCCATTTAATAGATTTGTTTATCTATTTTATAATCACAAAAATAGCTATTATCGTAATGTCCCATAATTTTAGAAAACAAAAACCATAGTTTACACATATATTTAAATAAATAACAGTGCTTTTACATTACGAATATATTTTAAATATTAAACTATTTTCAAATGAATTATTTATTTACAGAAATAATAAAAAATTTCAACCCTAAATAAAAATATCAATATTTAATATCACACGCGATCCCTTAAATCATGAATTAACATATTTTACCCTTCGTTATACATTCATCAACATTGATAATTTTCACCCTAAAGTGAATAATTTGTTTGAGAGCACCACCCCAAAACAAGAACATATATTAACCTAAACACCAAAACAAGAGCAGCGATCAGTGTCACGAGCAAAATACGCTGCGTGTGACAAATTTCCGGTTCGCGTTCTTCAGCAGAAATGGGGAATAACAGACAAAGGAGATTCAGAACTCATCGCGGTCAATCAAGTCGACACCAACAACTCTTAGTGTAAGTTCTTTCCCATTGCATGTGATTCCTTTTTTTTTTTTATTCCGATTTACGCGCTTTTTGCTTATTCATTCACTTAACTCTGCTTCAGAGAGGACGATTGTCAAAGCTCTTTGCCAGGTACTTCCCGATTCCATCTTTTTTTTTTTAAACATAGCATGGTTTGTGTTCGCCGCTTGATATTTTCTGTAACAGTTGAAAATGCTGAGGGTGAGGAAGAGGAGGAGGAGGAGCTCAAGGAACCCAAAATAAAGCTTGCAATGTGGGTATGCATATAACCGTTTTAGTAATTTTAATTTAGCTGAGATTATTAGCTTTTCATTATTAGTTTATTTTTCTAGGTAAGAACAGGACAATGGCTACTGCATGGTTTTTATTGTGCTAAATATTTTATTTTTATTTTTTTTGTAAACACAAATGTAAATTAATGATTGTTTGAAGGATGGCATTGCCTTGGTGCACATTCCAGGGCGATACTGTTACACTGATGATTTTATGCTTACATTTTATGATAACTAATAAGTTGACATTTTGAAATAAGTTTAGAAATATTTTGGTAATGTTCCTTCAATTTTGTTTAGTATTGCTATACTACTATATATGTCGTCACTGCGTTCTAATCTTATATTCATACGCCATGTAATGTATCTTTGAATTTTGAATGTAATTGGTTTTTTGTTATGTTGACTCAGGATTTTGGGCAATGCGATGCCAAAAGGTGCACTGGTCGCAAGCTTTCAAGACTGGGCATGCTAAAGGCAAGTATCTGTTATCTTTTTTTCTTCGTTATCTGATTAGCATTTATCACATGATTAAGTGTACTCTGTTTGCATGATCTAAATATGCTCAATATGTTAGCAGTACTGATTTTAGTTGACTTTGTACAGGAGTTACGAGTGAGTAATGGTTTTGGAGGCGTTGTCTTAAGGTATCTTGTTGGAACTTTTCTTTTTTCTCACTATATCATGAAGAATGATACTTTTTGCTAGAATGTGGTTTATCATTATGTAACATGTCAACAAGTTCATGATTTTTGAATTCCTAATTCTTGAAAAAGCAAAAATTTCTCAACAAGATCAAATTGGCCTTATGGTGTCCAACTTCTAAACCAATGCATTCTCTTTTGACTGTTTAGTAGTGATATATATTGCTAGTTCCTTTGTTCTCTGATTTGTGATTACTGATTTACTGTGATTCTGTTTTTGACAGTCCTGCTGGAAATCAATGTGTCTCAAGAGAAGATTATGCTATAATCCAGAAGAAGGGTTTGGCTGTTGTGGATTGTTCATGGGCCCGCTTAGATGATGTGCCTTTTGTGAGACTACGCTGTGCTGCTCCTCGTCTCTGTAAGGACTTAACTGCTGAAAAGAATATATTCAAAATTTGTTTTCTATACTTCATATTACATGTTTACTTGTGTATACACCTTCTGAATGAAAATATCCATGCTGGAGTCGGGTACTGTTGTAGTTACCTGTGATGCTTAAAAAATCCTTCTGGTGGCATTGTATTTAGGCTTCTTTTTTTTTTCATGTTTAAGGTTGCCTATATTGACATGGAATGTAATAATACTTTCTCATATTTTCATTCGATTGCAGTGCCATGGCTTGTAGCAGCAAATCCAGTAAATTATGGTCGTCCGTGTCAACTATCCTGTGTGGAGGCCTTATCTGCTGCTTTGACAATATGGTACCACGATGGCTTTGTCTCTGGCTTCTGACTAGATGATATCTTTTTTCTTTTTGCTGATGTGCTCTATAATTTTTTCACTCCACTGCCCCAAACCAAAAAAGTTAACTGAATAGTTTGGTCTTTGGAAGGGCTAATTTGCTACCATACTAGACTATCATTGCTAGAAATGTGCGGGATCATTCTATCCCAAGTGTTCATTACTTGTAAAATTATGAACTTTCCAGATAAAAGACTTAGGTTAGGTGTGAACTTACTTTGCAGTTTGCAGATAAAAAATGTAACGTGCGTTATAGTTTTTTTTTTTTTTTTTTTTTTTTAATTTGAATTAATATTTATTATTAAAGATTATCCATTTCTCTATTCTATATGGTTGAAGTTCTTTACTGTGGTCTTGCAGTGGGGAGGAAAAAACAGCAAATTTATTGCTCGGGAAGTTCAAATGGGGTCATGCATTTATGTCTCTAAATGGGTATGAATATGATCTAATTCGTTGATGTAACTTTGTTATTTATATTTTTCTCACTTCTGATACATTTGGGGTATTTATTTATCCCTGCCTGTTAAATGAACAAAGCAACAGGGCACTCTAGGCCCCTCTTGGAATTTATGATTATAAAAAAGAACTTAATTTACAATGTTATCTCTTTGTCCTTTCTGATGTTTATTGGATCCTTTCAGTTGAGTGTATCACTTAAGTAAGCATGACTTGCGAATGAATACTGCTGTAAAACCTCTCTTTGTATGTAACCTTGGACAGACTGTTTTTGTAAAAATTAAGTTGGGATATCTGAGTTGTCAATTCTTTCAACAATGTAAAATGCTAGAATTGATTAGGCGTGTGTAAATAACTAGGTACTTGTTAAGAGTTTGGAGAGGAGGAAATTTAGCTCACAACTCTTACAGCTGTTAGTTAGAGGGGTTAATTTGGAATAAATAGGAGGATATGAAAAAGGGGGTTTTCTGTTTTGCATCAATTGTGAATTGTAAGGGTGATCATGAATTGGATTTTTCAAAATCCAGATCAGAACCAATAAAATAAATTGGATCTATAATTGAGATCCATTTTAGTTAGATCATCTTGATTTGGATTTTTTCAATTCAATTTAAATTGGATTAAATATAGATTAAATCCACTTTGTCAGTTAGATTAAATCATGTGCGAGATCGATCTAATAGACCTGATGTGGGATAAACCGTACTAAAGTTGATATGGTGCCTACCTAATTTAATGTTGATGTATTGGCCAAATACATACCCAACTTGACTTGGCCTGACCACACTCAACTTGATTTGAACCTGACCCAACTTTATTTTGATAGGACCCAGCTTGACTTGGGTCTGGGCCGACTTGGCTGAACTTTAGCCCAAGGCGACTTGGCTCAACCTATTCATAGGACAACTCAACTTGACATGGTTCCGAGTTGACTCAACTTGACTTGGGTCTGGGGCCTCAACCTAGGTTTGGGTCAACTTGCCTCAACTTGATCTAAGCTGACTCGACTCAACATGAGTTTGAGCAAGTTCAACTTAACCTTTTGCTTGACCTTGGCTCGAACCGACTCAGCTCGACTCAAGCCCAACCAACTAGTCTCAAACTCAATTTTGGCCTCGGCTCATGCCAACTTTTCTATTCATGGGCTCGAGCGACCTGACTTGACTTAGGCACAAGCCTACTTGGCTCGACTTAGGTCCAGGCTGACTTGGCTTGACTTGGGCCCGGGTTGGCTTAACTCAACTTGGGCCTAGACCGGCTTGGCTTGACTTTGGTCCGGACCACTTGTGAAGGGATTATCTCTTGGATGGAACTATGTTCTGTGTTCTGTTCTTTTGCAATTGCAATCAAGAAATATTTTGTCTTTCTCTATTTTCTAATCTAGGTTCCTAATGATATACTAATTTGCTGTGATTATTAGGCTGCAATCCAGCATGCCATTAGCTTCTAAATTGCCTCTAATTAGTCCTTTAATTTTCTTATGATTGATTGATTGTATTCAGGCTATAATTAGGAGATCAAGTGTGTACTAACACAATTCAATTTATCTAATTGTATATAATGCTACGGTGAATTCAAGGATTTGTATGGAAATACAAATTCATTCTTATTGTTGTAAGGAAATACAATTACAAATTTTGTTTTATTTCCACATACATTACTAACACAATCGACTAATTTCTCAATTGCACGTTATTTCATAGACTATTCTGCATTAACGCAGGGAATTACTGAGGGCCTACTCCAAATGCCAAAATAGTGCTGAAATTATTTCTTTTCAAAATGCTTGGCTATCACAGGAGAGACAAGTTCCAAGAGCTCCTACTGATGGGGAAGGTATGTATTGCTTGTAAATGTAATATCTTTTTTTCAAAATGGTGGCCATAACCAAGTAATCTACAAGTGAGAGTAAACCTTGATGCATGGTATTCTTGCTGCCTGACGACCTTGTCAAGGTCATGGTGCAAGTGAAAACATTTTCTCCACCGAACTCCATAAGGCTGTATACATGTAATTCTCCATACCATATCATAGCAGGAGCCTTGTGCAGCAATTGGGTGTCTCTCATTGGGGTTCAATATTAATATATATTTTTTTTCTGGGTATTCTATCTTTCCACATTGTTTGCTGCTTTAGTGCCATAGTAAGCTTACTGGCTTGTGACCTGGTCTGCCCTTTTCGGAAACACCTTCCCTAATTCTGGGGATAACCCTGGATTCCATCACGAAGCCTTGTGCATTGGGCTATTCTTTTCCCCCTTCCTTTTGGTTGTTCTATTTAGCCTTTTACACCTATCTGTTTGAACATACTCTCTATCTAGTTTATGTATGTTCTGCAGAGAAGGTATTTCTTGATTCTGGCTCTGTTGATCCAAATGCAATAAATATAATTTTCTGAATTTGTTCTGCATGTGCATTGCATTACATCAACTTTTTAAAGGCAGATTGAGCAGAAAGCTCTTCGTCATTTGTGAACGTGTTTTTTATACTGGTTCTTGGAAAGTGATACATGAACCCTTGAATGTGCTTTTAATGCTCTTAAGAAATTTTTAGGAGCTGTTGTTTTACTGTCACGAAAGAAAAATTATGTGTGGATACATTTAATATGTTATTTGGGAATTTCATCCTAATTTGTTTTGTATTTGTGCTGTTACGTGAACAGTTGCGACACTAGAAGGTGAGGATATAAGTCAGAACTCTTCTGATTCTGAAGATGGGCTTCCACCTCTTGAAAAGAACATGAATCATTTGAGTATAGGCAACAGCGATGAAGAGAGCGAGTAGATGCATACATCTTATATCTCCTATGCTATATACTTTTCAGAAGCATGTTGCAATACTGGAAGTAATTTGAAGATATGTTCGATGCAGAAGCAGAATCTGGTAGTTGCAAAACTCTGGTTACAAAAAGAGATGTGTATTATTGTCGATGTTGTGGCGCATAGCTCCCCTAGTTCTTTATTTCTATTTTATAAGATTTAAATAAGAAAATGTGATTGAGTATCATCAGGGAATTTTATACACCCTTCTGGTTACTGTGTACGGATTTTTACTAATAATTTTGGATAGTTAAAATAATATCATATTATTTTTGCTAATAGAACAAAAATAATTAATAAATTAATATAATTGTAACTGAAAAAGCAAATTACAAAAGTAAATGATTGTCTTTTGTTCCTTCAATCTAATTCTTAGGCTCATTTTGTTCCTTCAATCTAATTCTTAGGCTCATTAGATCAGTTATCAAGAGAAAATTTTACAATAAATTAATGGCTATTTCTTTCTGCACCCTCATAATTTCTTCTTGCACCCTATACTTATTACTATCCCAAAAATACCCCTCCTTCAAGGTATATAATATGAGAGAGTGTGATGTACAGGTAGGGTTTTGGCACGGCTTCCTTGGAGAGGTGTGTGGTGATGCTTCCTTGTGGTTGCTTAGTAACATTAGCTTGAACTTCTTCACGGGTCCTTCTACAAATAAATATCGTAGGTCTGGGCATGCCCGACTACCCTGACTCGACAGGCTAAGTCGGCCCGACAACTCGGACGGATCGAGTTAGATGACCTATATAGATCAGGCAAGCCCGACCATCCTGGCGGACTAGGCGGACCCGATGACCAGACCGTGTGAGGTCAGGTCGGCACAACGATTAAATTGTGTCAGGTCGGCACGATGAGTCAGACCAGACCGAGTCGGTCTGATGACTTAAACGGGTCGGCTTGGCCTGGTCTAACAACCTGAACGGGGCTTTTTTGCCCTATGGGCTTTTTGGCCCTAGTCCATGTGAGCTAGGACCTAGACTTGTAGGTTGGACATTAAGGACATAAGTTTGAAAAAATTAATTTAATTTTTTTTAAATGGATTATAGATTTTGAACTTGATGCAAATATTTAAACTGAATTTAAATCTTGATTCAAATATTTAGATATAAATTTTAAAAAAATTCAAACTAGTTTTATTGAAAAAATAGATTTGGATCGAAAATTTGATCCAATTATTTGGATCTAAAATGGATGTGTATTGGATCATTAAAAATTCAATCCATGACCACCCCTACTCAAGTGGTATGAAGTTGGAGAGAGATTGAATTGAACAAAATTAATGAAAAATAAGACTGAATTGAATATAAGATACGACACAGACAATGACACTGTCATAATGTGGTACGATGTTGACTTCACATGTGGACACTTTTTTTTTAAATTAAAAATTAAAAAAAAAAGTAACCATCTGACACGTGACATACATTGTTCACATTTTGTTAACGATTTACACATTATTACTAAAAAGAACCAAATTAACAAAAAATAATAAAAATTATGATCTTTTTGAACACACACAAAAGAAATGATCACATTACACAAATTAAACGGACAAAAATAAGGATCAAAACAATGTTTAAGCCAATACAACAAGAGTTTAAATTGTAACTTTCTTCTTGGAGATGATTTAATTTAATTTATTAGTCTAATTTATTAAAGTTATTTTTCTTATTTTCTTGATAGATTAAAATAAGTTGGTTTAGAATTATTTTGTATATATATATATATATATATATATATATTTACGTTTCAATATTCTTCAAATTTTTTTGTGATAGTTCATTTAAAAAAGTCAAATCTTTTAGCATTAATAGAAGACTATATATTCAAATCTATGATAAGATATTAACATAGAGTTTCTTCAACTAAATTTATTAATTTTGTGTAATAAGATTTTCTTTTTCATTTATTTTGGTCAACTTATAAAGTCAATTGGAATGGAGGACTGACCACGACTTTAAGTCCATCATTAATGTGTAAATCAACTCATTCTCACTAATTTTTTATAAGTTAACAATAAAGTATTAAGTCAATTGATGTGATATTTATCTATTATTTCTTTCCTCATTATAAATTGCATTGAGGCACATTTCTATCATGTATAAAGATACATAAAAGATAAAAAATAAAAAAAGATTAAATATTTTTTTAGTGTTTGAACTTTAGTGAACATATTTGATTTTAAACTTAAAAAATTAATTGATATAATTTTTTAACCTAATTACGTTAAATTTTTACTTAAGTTTCAAACATATTTTTTAAGAAATTTTTGGAATAAACTTAATTAAGTTTTTATAAATAGAATTAAATAAATAAATTTTTATTTTTTAACTAAAATAAAATAATAAATTTATAATTTTTACCTAAATAGACAATTTGTTTTTATTATATTTTTTTTCTTAAACTGTCATCAAGCAAAATATTTATTTCTTTTAGTTTGAAAACCGGATAAAAGGAATATTAGCAAACCTAGAAAACAAATGTTGATGACATGTGTGTGGGGATTGTAGACAAAGTGACAGAGTTTGCGGCAATTGGACAAACCAAATCCCAAACCTTAAACTTTAACTACTAGTGCTGTCCTTCATCCTCTTCTCCTTTTCTTCTTCTATAACATTCACAAACATCTTTCTTTCTCTTTCTTTTCTTCATACACATACCTTCTCCCCCAGAACGCAGTCGTTTTTCGCTCTTCTTCAACATCTGGTATTGCCGCTGCTTCTTCAATTTCCTATTCCCTCCTTCATTCTATGCTTTTGGTTAATTATCCTCATTCACTCCTTGCTTCTCAAGTACCTTACGTCTTTCTTCCTTTATGTTTTCATTAGGTTCTAGGGTTTTAGTTTTCTAACAAGTTCTTGCATTTTTCTTTAATCAATTGGGGCTATTGGCTCTTAGGGTTTCACTCATGAAATTTCTCGCGCAGGTTTGCTGGTATGAGTAAAGTCTTCTCCGAGATACTCGCGGACAAGCTGTCCAAGCTCAATAAAACTCAGAAGTGCATTGAAAGTATCCTTCTTTTATAGAAAAAAATGTTTATTACTTTATTTTATCGAATAAATGTGCTTATTTTGTATAATTACTTCGCCGAATTGGGGCATATACTGGTGGTTACGGGTTAGAAGTGTTTCTCTCTTTTTGTATACATATATGTTGCAAGTCAGTGAAACTGATTAGTATACGAGAAATGATCTGTGGTAGAGTTTCTGCTGAGAGGAAGAATGACATTCTTGAATAGACAGCGTGATGTAGTTGAGATGCTTTGGGCTTGTTAAATTGGAAATTGGTGAGGTAGTTGAGATGCTTTGGGTTTGTTAAATTGGAAATTGGTTCCTGCATAAATAGCTTTTGGTGTAATTGAATTACCATGTTAGTTCGTAAAGGTGTCTTTAGGTTTCATGGTAATTGTGACCTGGTCAATATTTTCGGTTTATGTGGGAAGAATAAGAAAGCTATTGAATTATTACTTTTGATTAATGATTCTGTGAAGGGCATATGAATTGTTGCCCTAGATTTGTATGTTGTTGACTCTTTTTGGTGTTTGAATGGCTTGAATATCTTTCCAATGTTGTCTTTGTGAAAGTTTAAGAAAGTTATTATTGTTTTTTGGATAAGCAATGTACAAAGATAAAGTTGTCATGTGTGTAGGTAGAACTAGACTTGCTACGCAACTACAGGGAGAACTTTTATCTGTGAAGTCACATGTTGTACTGAAAAGGAACTTTGTGGGCTATCTGTTTGAATCATGCTAAAGGTATCAGAGTAGTATGTGAACGCAGATGTGTGTGTTTCATGTGATCCATATACCAAGGAGATGAATAAATTAATGTCCATGTAAAATTGACTTTATGCTAAGCTTCTAATTCTACAAGTTTATCCGTTGTTTCTTTGGTTTATAGTAATAATAAAGTTCACTATTTTGCTTTATACATAAGTCTATTGCTTTTAGGCCCACGAAGAATTGGATCTTGAACTTTTTACTGCCATCCTTCTGTCATCTATTTTAATTTTTTGTATATTTTGAGACCCTAAACCCATTATTGACCATAGCAATGTCCACCTTTAAAAGGATTTGCCTAGTGCTCTGACAGCCTAGTTTTGGAGTACTTATTTACCTCTGACATATCCATAGTTTAACTAAGCCATATGTTTTATGGATAAAAATATTGTTGTTATGGTATGTTTAAAGCTGTATTTTTAAGGGCTTCGTCAATATAAATTGAAGTGAGTTTCTGTTCTGAAATAGTATTTTTGCATTGATTTTTCTTACTTTAAAAGTGGTTTAATTTTAAAGAAAAAGGGTTCTGTTCATATGGTATAAAATATTTACATTGTTATCTAATCACAAATCACCGTATAGGTAATTTTGTTGACTTTTACAATAATTACCTTAAAAGTTAGATTAATGGTGATTTGTGATTGGATAAAGATGTAAAGTTGTTTTGCGCTCTCAGTGCAAAGCATTATACACTAAATATTACTGCCTAGTACTAAGTTGATCTTTTGAAGTGCATGGATTGATTGTTTGTGCCATATATACTCTGCTATCTTTAACTTTTTTAATAGCGTTATCACATTGGTGTATATTTCACTCGAGCGAGGCAAAGCTGGTAGTGGAAACATGGAATAAGCAATTTCAAAATTCAGAAAAGGTTCATCGAGTCCCCCTTCTGTATCTTGCAAATGATATCGTTCAGAACAGCAAATCTAAAGGAGAAGATTTTATGACTGAGTTTTTGAGCGTTCTTCCCGCAGCACTTAAGGATGTTTTTGAGAATGGTGACGATGAAGAAAAGCTTGCATCTTCTAGACTGGTAAGCTCTTTTCCAGGGTCTAAAGCAATTACAAGTGAATACAACTATTCAAATCATTCCTTAGAAATGTGGTAAAAGGGGCTTTTGGATGGTTTGAGATTTGGATATGAAGTTGTTGCAGACTTATTTCTTCATGCAAAAACTGATACCTATGGCATATAAATGTTGAGAAATGATTTGCATTCCATGATATTTGATTTCAATGTAGGCAGTTTGATCTAACTCGGTGCTTATCTTACTTTAGGTTAGTATATGGAAAGAGAGGAAAGTGTTTGAATCTCACACCAAGAACCTTTTAAATTCTATATTTGGAGAAGAAGCACCTCCACAGTTGGAATTCAACAAAAAGCGATCACGATCTGTCAGAATTGTGAAAAAGGATTCTCGTTCCATTAAAACGGTGAGATGGGAGCCTTTGTGCCTCTCCCCTCCCCAATGATGTTGTCTGACATTTCTATTCTTTTTAAATTCTTACACCCTTCAAAACAGTTTGCAAATCTTCTTGCACAGCTAACCATATGAATTTTATGTAATCCAGAAATTGTCCATTGGAGGTACAGCAGAAAAAATAGTCTCAGCCTTCCATACAGTGCTTAATGAACATTCCAATGAAGATTTAGAGATGAGTAAATGCAAGTCAGCTGTTCAATGTGTGAGGAAGATGGAAAAAAATGTTGATATTGCATGTTCTATTGGTAAGCTATCATTATAACGAAATTAACGCATGATTTTTGGAAATACGATTCTTATACTTCCTTTTGTTTTTTTTCAGTAAAGGACCCTAAGCGAAAAACTTTGTCTAAGGAATTAGTGGAGGAAGAAAATATTTTGAAAAAATGCATAGAAAATCTCAAAGTAGTTGAAGCAAGTAGAGCAGAACTTGTAACGCAGTTAAAGCAAGCTTTGCATGAGCAGGCAAGTATTTGTTTCTATGTGCTCCATAAGATTTTATATTTCAAGTTCAGCAGTTATTAGCTTTCTATGTGCTCCATAAGATTTTATATTTCAAGTTCAGCAGTTATTAGGTTTCATATTTGTTTGATATTTGAGCCCCAATGCTATCTTCTAATTAGTTGTGTTTTATGTATCAGGAATCCGAGCTGGAGAATGTTCGGACGCAGATTCAGGTATTTATTATTGTGATTCTTTTTATCAGAAGATTGTCCTATTTTGAGTAGTATCTTATGAGATGAAAATGTGATATACATTTTTCGTGTATCTAGGTTTTCCATTATTTAATTACCTTTCTTATGTGTCTCTTATTAGTATATATCTATAAAAGATAATTGGACCATATTTTGGTATAGTTTGTAAAATGTTCATAAATAGTGTTTTCAGTCGTAAAACATTTTAGAGAGTAAATTAGACCCTCCTTCCCCGAGGTGTACATGGTGTACGCAAACTCTACTGTTCTTTTTTAGAGCTTAAACTGTGAAGGAGAATGGGGAATTCGGTGTTATTTCTGAAAGGAATCATGTTTTTGTTCCTTATGAAGGTTTAGATTTCTGATTTTAATTTTGTTTTAGTACCTCCCTGAGACTGAAATTGATGAGGGAAAATGATTGAAGGATCAAATATGGACAAATTTTTATAGAAGCTAAAATGAGAAATATGAAATCTTCTAAGGACAAAAGAATATTTAACCCTTTTTGAACGTAGTGAGTGTATGACATGCCTTTTAGGAACCGCAAAGGCGTTTGATGTAATAAACTGAGTTTTGAAATAGCAACAACTTAGTGCACTATCTCACAAATACGAAGTAACCTAAGTTCGTGCTGAGCATTAATATTATATGTATGCGTTTTATTATGCTTTCTTTCAGGAACTTTGATACGCTTTTGCTGCTTATGTTGCTAACTAATTTGAGTTTGATGGTATGGAGGTAGCACAAGCACAAGTAGAAGAGGCTAGCAACATGCGGAAGCGACTTGATGAAGATTCTTCATATCAAGCTTCAACTGCAACGTCTTCTGTTACTGATGTGAAAATAAAATCTGAACCGGCGACTAAAAAGTCAGCCGCAGCAATTGCAGCTGAGGTTGCAGATAAGCTAGCTGCTTCTTCATCATCTCAGTTGATCATGACTTCTGTTCTTTCTTCATTTGCAGCAGAAGAGGCAAAAAATGTTTGTCTAACTTCTGAGTCCATGTCAAAACCTGAGCAGTCAATACCTATATCAGATCCAAATGTTTTTATGTCTTCACAACAGTTAATTGCCACATCAAATCATTCATATCCACCGGTTATGGTACCTCAACCCACCTTGCAGAATCCAACCGCAACTTCACAGAGTCAATATCAATTGCTTGGTAATTCATCCTCCCACCATTATTTGCAATCAACTGGAGGGGTCATTTCTCCATATGGTTATGGTAGCGTCCCTCCTCTACCACTGGGACCACCCCCACCTCATATGGTGGGTCCAATGGTGCCTCTCACCCATCAGACAATGCAAATAAGTCAGCAGCAGCCAGCACCGATACCCCCACATCAACCAATAAAATTGACCCAGCAAGCCCCAGCACCTCCGAGTTTTCGACCTCTTCAACCGCCGGGAATGGTGTACTATGGCAATCATCAGTATTCTATATGATTCCCCTGCATGCAGTAGTTGATTTTAGTCAAAATGACCTGTTTAAAACAACCAAAATCCAGAGATTATTTAATTTTTCGCCCTATGGTATGGTCGCTGGGGTTGAGATGGCAAAATACATGGAAGCCAGGGTAGCACCCTGGTCCCTGGGATGTAAAAGGAAAGTGTCACTTGTCAAGATACTAAATGCTTTAAACAAATTCGTTTTAGACTGACTGTGCAGTAAGTTCTCTTGAGCAAAGTTAGTGGTTTTTGCTCATCATATTTTGACAGAAATTTTTTGACGATAATGTATCTGTACTATATATACTTAGTTGATTGAATAATTATTGGATTATATTAGATAAAGGAAACTGAGGCGGTGTCTTTCCCATCTGCCACCTATAATTTTGTGTTTGGTTGATTGGAGCAACTGTCACAATTTTACATCCGTTAGCAATATTTCTTATGCCTCTCTCCTGTGCTGTGCTGTTCACCATGGAAGCTCAGCCAAGCATTTCATAAGGGACAGATTATCATGCACGGTAAGGTTCAATAGTATGAATCTTCATTGTGTTTGATTGTTCACTTAACAATTACAAGAATTACTGAATCAACGCACACACTAATTTACGGTTTACTTTGAAATTTTGAATTATGAATATAATTGATGATAGCGTCTATGGGGTACACGTATGCTTACAAGTAGTGCTTTTCGTTGTTTATTGTGATTAATTTTTTTTAAAAAGGTGAATTTCTTTCCGATCTTTCAGAGAAAGGAAATTGATTAGTAGATCTTTTTACATATTTGTCTGTTACAGTAATAAGAGGTGAGCATGCTGTGATGTAAATTTTTATGAATTAATGATTATGGTGTTTGATGATGCTTCATCGTGGTCTACACAATTGTATTATGAAATTCGGATATAATGGAAGAATAAATATAAGAACAAAAGAAGGTATGAATTTAGAATTAAATTGTAAAGACTAAAAGGAATTGACATAATGGAAATAAGTAATAAATAACTTATTGAGAAAAATATTTGAATTTTTTTTCTTTAAATTGAGTTCATGATCCAATTCAAATTAAAAATACAAAACAATATTTTTCAAATTTTTATTCTAGTATTCACACGTAAGTCCTATTCTAGTATTTATATTTTAAGTAATAAGTTGTAATGTCTTAGCGACAAGTCTAAACTTTAATAAAAATTCTAATGTCTTAGACTTTTTCTTGTTAGGAGTTCGTATTAATAATCAAAATTTTGATTTATGAATGCAATGATGTACTATATCTACATGCACAATCAATTAATTATCTATTCTAATATTGTGTCCAAAATATCCATAAATATGTAATCAATAATTATCATGGAATGTCTTCCTACCTTTAAGCTTCAAGTGTAAATATATCAAGTTTCTTTCTCTCCATGTGTATTTTTTAACCTATGTGAGACCTTCATAATTAAACTTAGACTTGATTTGGTACTTGAATAAATGGTAAGAAGATATATATATATATATATATATATATATATATATATATATATATATATATATATATATATATTTTAATCTTTAGAGATTTTATATCTTTGAATTATTTTTTAATTGTTCTGACTTGTAATTTGAATAACTAATTTTGTGATATCTAATATTGTTGATAATGTTTGACTATTCAATATTTCACTCATTCGATTGATAATTTTTTTAAATATATGATATTTCCACTTATTTGATAAATATAATTCACATATTTATTTTTTATTTTTTTATTAAATAAGACATAAAAGCAAATAAAATAAAAATATGATAATGCTAAATATCAAGATATAAAATTCGAATAAAATAACTACAGGCATAAAAGAAGGTATGAATCGAAAGATATTAAGTCAAAAATACAGATTGGAAGGTGATATTCCTCATCACAATTAAGGGATCTACCAAAATTGAAATGCCAAATCCAGAATGTGTCAGTACAACATTGGTTGAAGGTACTACTGTAGAACGTACACACAAGTTAGCAGCAATTCAGTGAGAAAAGATGGATAAATGAAATGGAATCAAGCCACTACAATAGAAAGAATCTACACTCGAGGAAAAATAGTAACATATCTTTTAATATATATTTCTAATATTTTTAGTTATAGTTTATTAGAAACTATAAAATAACAAGTGAAGATTCAATAAGAAAATATATCTATATACAAAAGTGTTTTTTCAATAAATAATAATAATGATAACAACACTAATATTTATCAATAAATGTTAGTAATTAATATATTAGCGTCACATATATTTAGATCCTCTCGTGAGTAGATCAAAACGTTATAAATTATAAGTCCAAAATGTCGATGAACAATAAATCGTAATAAATAAAATAGAAGTTGTATTGTAACTAATTTTATTTATTGCTTTATTTCTATGAACGTGCAAACAAATTTACATTTCCAATAATAAAATAAATCTTTTTTGGTGATATTTTAAAGAAAATTATTACAAATATATATGACAATTTTTTACCATTTCACAACATAAAAATCTTTTACATCATTAAATAAAAAAGTGATGACACACAAACCAATATGTATAAGGAAAATAAGTACTTTATTTTCATAAAATGTTTGAAAATAAAAACCAAATATTATAAAAGTTTATAGTTTGACTTGATGAGATAAATTCCATTTGGGTATAATGTATTTTTAAGCTTAAATTCGTTTTTAATTCACTTTAGTTCTTACATAAAAGTTGTCGGTATGTATATTTGTTCTGTTGATATATTAAATTTTGATGTCAATATGTTAAATAAAGATCTAATAATACGTGATCTAATAATGATTATAGTTTTTTGTTTTTTCATAAAATTCATTTCCAACTCTTTAATTTTTTAATCACTCTCACTCTTTTATCCTTCAAAAAATTTACATTCAATACATTTATGACAAGTCTTATTCCTCGTTACTCTTCATCTTTTGTTCCTCCTGTTAAATACTGTTATTTAGTAAATATATAATAACCATTACGCCTGTTTATCAGTTTACTTTAATTTTTATTTAAGTTTACCTAAATTAAATATACAGTTTAATATAGTTTGATTCAATTTAGTTTTAATTTAATATAAAATTCAAAATAAACTAAATCAATGATTTACAATTTGGTTTGGATTCATTTTGAATTTTATTATGTAAAATCATTTCTTTATAATAGTTACCATGAAATTGTTAAACATTTTATTATGAAAAATTGTCAAATAAAATATTATACGTCTGTACAATTATTGTTATTTAAATTTCTATCATATTTATAAATAAGTAAAAAGTTACAATTTATCAATTTTTATAAATATATTAAGAGCAGTACAATTAAGTCATAAAAGAATACTCAAAAGTTTTATTCATATATCATTATTGATTGTGATTTAACTCGAAATATATAATATTACATTTACATGCAAGAGATAATATAGTTTTCTTCTTGTCTTAAAAGAATAATTTTAACCAAATTATTATTGTTGTTTTATTGAGTTTTGAATGATATCATATGGTTACCCAACTTTTCATGTGAGTTGAGTTACATGCAGCAAAAACAATGCTAATTCATTTTCTTTTTATATATTAAGACATTACAATTTTTTAATAGCGTAGAATTTTCATATTTTTCATTGTTTATCGGGCGTTATATCTTTTTCCCCCATATATCCAATAGTCCTCTATCATTAAAGATAAATATAAATAGAGACTGGAGTAGGAACGACTATTTCATACTCATCTTTATAGAAAAAATTTATTCTTTTATTTATTTTTTATTTAAATTCAACAAGTATCAAACTTTTCTTCTATCTTTATCCTCATCTCCACCGGATAATGGGTCAAGTTTTCTTATTATTTCAATATTAATTTTAATAAAATTTTATAAAATAATAAAAATTACGGTAAAAGAAATATAATATTATCAAATATTTAATATTATGAGGATGGTTGTTTCTTCAATATCAAATACTTTAAAATAAATTATAATTGTTTACATTTTACATTAAAATACCAAATAAAACTTCATGAGAATCAAAACATTTATTAAATTTGCAAACATTAATGAAACTGAGTTGATAAAATTTTAAATTATTTTTAAAATAATATAAAAGAAAAATAAATATTCAAATTAAAATATATTTTAAATGTTTGTTTACTTCGATTTTTTAAATTCTAATGAACCTCTTTTTAATACATTAATAAAAGTTATAATACATCCCTTGATCAAAAATAATAAACATAATAATAAAATTTTGACATAGATATTGTATCTTTTGAACTAGGGATGGCAACGGGGCGGGGCGGGGACGGGTTTCGCTATCCCATACCCATCTCCGCATAAAAAATTTATCCCCATCCCCATACCCAAACCCAACGGGTATCAAACTTTTTTCCCATCTCCATCCCCACCGGGTAACGGGTATAATCTCGTACCCATACCCGTACCCGTGTTCTAACTACTTCAATATTAATTTTTATAAAAGAAAAAAAATTACGGTAAAGAAAACATAATATTATGAAATATTCAATATTAGGAGGATTTTCTTCGATGCCAAATACCTTAAAATAAATTATAATTGTTTACATTTTATATTAGAATACCAAATAAAATTTAATGTGAACCAAAACATT
>Ga0209589_1000319_pt1 | contig 62683 bp, 41 predicted proteins | sample CowpeawhiteBW_FD_187525 | JGI IMG/M metagenome (GOLD analysis project Ga0209589, IMG submission 187525) | Root nodule microbial communities of legume samples collected from California USA - Cow pea white BW (SPAdes) (version 2) | ecosystem: Host-associated > Plants > Roots > Nodule | place: USA... | reverse complement strand
CCCCCATTGAATGCGCTGTTTTGCAGATGTTTTGATCTTCCCAAGTGAAGGTGTGGTGGTGGGAGACCAACTGAAAAAACAAGGTCGTTACCGTGTTGAAGTTGTGGCGCTGCAATGTTGAAGCGGTGGTTGTGGTGTAGACAACAAGAGTGAAGAAGATGGTCCCCTTTTTTTGGCATTCTAGTGGTCTATGAAACAACTTGGTAACTCCACGAACTCCTCATATATTTGCATAGGTTTATTGATGATATGGGGGTTTATTGATTGATGTTTATGTATAAGTGAATGGTTGCATTTTAAGGGTTGTTTTTTTTTTTGTATGTTGTATTGAAGAACCGTATGTTGTGTTTGGGATTTTATCTGAAACTAATTTCAGTTGTTAAATTCCTTGATTTCTCTTGGCATAGGTTCCTGCAGTGTTGGAGTGGTGGTCCTGCAATGTTGGAGTGGTGGTTTTGGTGTAGACCGCAAGGGTAAGGAAGTTGGTCCCTTTTGGCATCATTGCAGTGGTCTGTGAAATAACTTGGTAACTTCCCAACCCCTAATATATTTAGGTTTATTGATTATGTGAGGGGTTTATTGATCGATGTAAATGTATGTGGGAAAGGTGGCATGCTTTTAAGGGTTGGGTTTATTGTTAGATTTCTTGATTTCTCTTGGCATCAAGGATTTCAAATTGCATGGTTAAGTGAAGGCAGGTGTTTTGTTAACAAACATTATTAAAAAATTATTAGTTTTGATCAATTAAATCTAATCTTATTTGATCTGATACTCTGGGTGAACAAAAAAAGTGTTAACAAGTTGTGAATAAAAATGAAAACAAAACTATGCAGTCAGGACTTAGACTCTTTTAAGACTCCAAGAATAGGCCTCTAGTATATCGGTTTCCCCTAAAAAGGTGAAGGACAAGAAATACCACACACCAAAACTAGATAAAAGCTAGGTAAAAGAAAGTTTGATTGACCATAAAATAGATGATTCAAATGGTTGATAGTGTGAGGAGTGACTACCTTTGGTATAAATAGTCCACTTTAATATTAATTTAATTTCACAAATATCATTTGATGATATAACTGATTTAATTTTTAAATCACGTTAGTCACATTAAAAAATGAATTTTAACTTTAATTTAAGTTTATAAATTAATTTTATAAAATAAATTATATATATAGTAATTTTATATATTTTTAAATAATATGACATTTTTATATTATGGGATAAGATTCTACCAAAAGGAAGAAATCGTTCTAATGAGTTGAAGAATTGCAATGAGTATTTGCAAATGGGGAAACATTTATTTTTATATTTATTGTCTTAGTTAAATTTATGAAAAGGAAATAAAGTTTCATCTAAATTCAAACCAAGAACCACTCTCGGTAACATTTATTAAAGGGTTATATATATATAAATATATATAATTTTTAGTAAAAATTGAAATTATTTTATTTTAAAAATTTTAATCTTTTCGTATTCTAGATATGCATGAATTAATTTTTTTAACTAATTTTTTTTAAAATTTATTTAACATTTTAAATAAGTTTTATAAAATATTTATATAACATATTTTTACTTCAATATTAATATTAACCGGAAAAAAAACATTTAAAACATCACAAACCATGTTGATAGCTTGAGATAACTATGAAACATTAGAACTAATAATTACTTGACGATAGGTTAACGTGGTGGCCTCGATATTAATGTTGGATTGCCCAACACGTCAGGAACCATACTAGTAATTAAGAATATTTAGTAACACTAAGCAATTGCAGTGTTAACCATTGACCTGAATACAATAGTTTAGTCAGACTTGTAATCACGTAATTATAGTGGAGTTTTCATATACTTGTTGATAATGAATTTTCATAAAATAGTCGGTTAAGTGATGAAGTTAAAAGTTGATGAAGGAAATACATTAATAAAAGTAAAAAGTTATGGTAATCTAAATCAGTATCGAAAGGTGTTTTGAGTAATTAATTAAAGAAAGATATATGAAGTAGTAAAATGAGTATAAAAGGGTAGGAGATTTAAGGAGAGAGACATTAGCATGTAATCATGGAGAATAATAAGTGGATGATTAGGGGTTTTGTGATTGTTATTTGGTTATTTTGTGATTATATTTTTTAATTTTTTCTTTTTAGATGGAAATTTTCATTTACATTATAATCTCATTCCCTCAAGTCAAGTAATTTAAATCTAGGACAGAAAATTAGTAATTTAGAAAAACTATATAACATTAAATCAATCACTAAACATTTTTAATCCTGTTTTTCCACTTCAAATTAGTTTTTAGTTAACTATTCTATTTTAATTATATTTACAATTTTTATTTTATATCCTTGTAAAAATATAAAATTATATTAAAATTTAATTATTCTTTAATAAGAAACCAACACTAAATGTTTGAAAAAACATAAACTATGACACATATGTCCCATTTCTTGTTGTTTTCATTAGTATATTAATCTTAATTCAGTAATTATTAAGATTATGCTAAATGAATAATTAATGATTGAAATTATTAGGATTAGTATACTTAATAATTAATATATAACATAATAATTAACTACTATTGATTAATTAATAATTAATCATGTTTAATCCATAAATCTATAATATATTTATCTACATAATTAATCTATAATGTAATATTCAGTGTAACATGTAATGTAGAAAGGGTTGCTGTTGTAGCACGTGTAAGAGAAATAGACGTTCCTGTTTTATAGCTTACATTTAGTAAAATGTGTTTCCTCTCTAAGTGAGAGAAAATCTTTTTTGAAAGTTTTGGTTTTGAATTGATAAGAGAGTGTCATTCTGGATCTTCCAAATAAGAAGATAATATTTCAGTTACAAAATACAAAAATAATAAATTATAAATTTATTTATCATTTACTAAAAAATATCTTTTATATTACAAAATCTGTTAATTAATATTTAAAATTTGAATAATCTTTCATATATATGTTGCAACAATAGTGACAAGAGAAGGAAAGATGTTCAAGTGCACAAAACTTAAACTTTTTTATATGAAATTGTAGATTAAATTGATCTGTAATATTTGATTAGAATTATTCTACCATATAACATATTTTTCATTATAATTTTTACCATCCTTAATTATCGTATTAGATAACTTTTACTCACAGTTTTTAAGACAAATGAATGGAATTAAGAGCTTTAAGAGAAAAAAATAATAATTATAATTAATAGAAAACTAAAAATAAACCTGGATATCGCCAAATATCAATATCCACATAGCTTAAATTATTTATCATTTTTTTGAAATTCTAAGATATTGAAACAGATGTTGATAAGGGGTCTGATCACCAGGAGCATAGATTAACAAATTAATCAGATTATTTAATCCAAATAAGAATTGTTTATTTGAAATTTGGTGGGTCTAGAGGGTTAATCTCAAGTAATTTTTTTCCTTACATGAATTAAAATGCATGCATAAGGAACATTTTAATAGTTTATTCAATCAGAAGTTATGAGTAGTTTAGTTTTAAGAGATTGTTATTCTAATTTTTCTTAACCGATAAGTAAGCAATAACTCGTCAAATAACATTTTTCAACTTTGTTGTTTAATATTAACTAACTTTAATGATTGCGTTGAAAATAATGTTATCAATTAATGGTGGTCATTATTATTATTTTTTTAAATATTATTTTTTACATAAGATTTAAAATTATTTTTGGTTTATGAGAATTGAGTTTATGATTTAAATTTTTTTTTGTAATGGATACCAAATATCTTTGATTGATAGCGGTAAGTAATAGGTAGAATTAGGGATGACAAATAAATTTGTCTTTATAGATATTGTTTGAATTGGTTTTCGTTTTGATAAGAAATTTTTTCATTGATTGGATATGGGTCATACCTCATTTTTTTAATTGAGAATAGGATAATGATGAGGATGAGGATATACATATTCGCCTCATTCCCATACTAGGGATGACAATAGGGCGGGGCAGAGACGGTTTCGTTTCGATATCTCATACCCATTTTCAGAAAAAATTCATTCCTATCTTTACATTCAAACTTAATGGAAATCAAATTTTTGTCTCGTCCTCATCCCTATCGGATAAGATGTATATACTCTCACTGCGTTCTTACTGTTTCAATGTTAATTAATTAATTTTTATAGAATAATCAAAGTTTAATTTAAAAAAACATAATATTATCAAATACTCAATATTTAATGAGAGTTGTTTGTCATCCCACCAAGTCCCACCACTTTGCATCCCATCCATGTCTCCACCACCTTTAACAAACATTCTATTTTGGAATTCCGCCACATGCTTTTTCTGAACTTCAATAAGTGATTTACATAATCATCACATGAATTATGTAACTTGTATGTTGTTTGTTTTCTTTTGGTTTCCGTGTTCCATATCCTTTTCACCTTTGAATATGTGTATTTTCGTTGCAGTTCTGCGTTACTTTATGAAGTGCATGTGCCTAGAGTCCATAGACTCATTACAACTGAATGAATATATTTTATCATATGATAGTAGTTAATACCGTAACTTCGTAAAACAACTACTAGTACAAAATTAAATGAATCAACTTTTTTTTTAACAAAATATTATGTACAACTAATTATATATATATATATATATATATATATATATATATATATATATATATATTTAAAGGCATGAAGATGAGGCATCGAAAGAATTAGTTTCTCCCGTGTACAACGTGCATAAGATTTAAAGCTTTCATTGTCAAGCAAGTTGAGTTGGAATTGGAGTTCGAATCTCCATTTATTGTCAAAAACACAGTAATCACATAAATAAATAAATAAATAAATAAATAAAAACGTGTTATTTCGACTGAGAGATTGCCGACTAAAGAATTGGCAAAATGTTCCTTGTCTATATATAAAATCAGCCTGATTTTCCTGTCATTACGTCTGGTTTATCTGAAATCCCAAATAAGTCTGAATTTCCGGGTGGTTAGCATGTTTGATCACTTGGAATTCCAAACTAACCTCAATTCTCTCGTGATCAACCTCGTCAATCAGGTCTACTTAGTATACTTCAATGATCGATCAGTAAAATTAATGCGGAAAATATTAAGGATTAATCTTCGGCTGTTATATTTTAATGTGTTTATTTCGTTTTAAATCTTCATTTTCTAAACTTAAATAATAATATACGATATGAGAGCGTAAATTTGAATATCCAAAGCACATATCACCAGTAAAATTTACATAAATCTTTATCCATCACAACATGACATGACAAAGTAATCACTATAATAAATGGTTGTCAATTATATCAGATTACAAAGTATCATATTATCCCATATATCGCATATTTAAGAAATTTTCAACATTTTCTCACTTGGTTCATTCATTCCATTATCAATCAATACAAGAAATTAAGAAATTAAATATAAGGGTAACATTCTTCCAAAAGTGAATATTATTTTTCATGTATCACATTATATCAAGTCTTTCATCAAAGATTCTTAACTATAATGAATAAACTATATGAAAACATGAGAAAAACTTAGTAGAAGGTTTATCAGAGTAAAAAATAATGATTGTCACAATATGAAACCAATACTCATTTATATTAAATGATCTTTAAAATTCTTTAATGACATGAAATTAAAGGATCGACAATCATCAACTTAGTATTAATGTACGTTATGGTTAAATATTTAGTGTAAATATCTTTAATTTAACTTAATATAATATCTATATCTATATATATATATATATAACGGCATGAAGATGAGGCATCGAAAGAATTAGTTCCTCCCGTACGTGCATCAGATTAAAAACTTTCATTGTCAAGCAAGTTGAGTGGGAATTGAGTTGTGGGTAGGGTCCGAAAGGATAAGATATCTTTGAAGCGAATCTCCGGAACCAATCATTAATTAACATTCACGGTTAAGACGAGAGCCACAAGCTTAATTAAACCCAATGGCCCGCACGGAATTAAACTCCCTTTTATTTCAAATAATTACAACATTTCAATTCTTTCAGCACCTGCAACAAAAGAAAAACAGTACCTTCATAAATTAACTTATAAAAAATAATTTAAAATAAAAATTTTGAATTTATGTCTCAGAAATTTGGTGGGCTTTTATAGTCTGCTGCCTTGGGTGAAAAATTAACTTTGAATTACTGGTTACTGATAAAATTTAAACTTGGATTGACTTTCCCTCTCTGGCAATTGTAGTAAATAATAATAATAATTAACACTATAAGAAAATTATTAAATAATAATCAATTTTAATGATAAACAATTATTAGTTAGTATAATGATCAATTTAAACATTAATTTATAAAATTAAAAATTATTTATTATTATGAATAAAAAATTATAATTGGTTACTAATTAATTAGAGACTAACTTAAAAACTAATTTATTTGCTAACCACACATTTTAAAGACAACATTTGAATAACTATGGCATAAGGTATCAACATTTGAAAAACCGTTTGATAGTCTCTAAGTCGCGCATATAGAACTATTGCTTACAGTGTGTTTACATATATATCAGTTTAAAACCCTTAGTCAAGTTTTAGTGTTGCCTAAAATAAAAAAATGTTGCAGTAATAGTAACTACATAAATAGAAAACATGTTATTTACCTAAGAGAATGCCGACTTTGAAAAGGAAATGGAAAATCGTCATGTTCATTGTCTATACAAGGCAACCCCTCTTCTTTGGAATACATGCACATTTTCTCTTCACTTAAGGATATCTATAGCTAATTGAAATTCAACCAACCATGGCCTATCAATTGCCAGATCATCTTGGATCCCCAGGTCAATTTGGTATACCTAGATTCCCATATCAGCCTCAATTCCCAAGTCAACTGGATTTCCAGATCGACCTCAATTCCCAAGTCAGCTACCAAAACTTAAAGACCGAAAGCTAAAAGTTATGTTACCACTAACTCTTTGCTTCTCTGCAGTTCTTTTCTTCTCATCTTTTTTTTTTTTTTTTTTGTCAAAATCACAAAGAGATTGAACTAAAAGGGGTCATCATAACTATGTTGAAGGAGGCTTTAGTGTCGAGAAAGGTATTGTATCCATTGGATAATAAACATCAAAAAGCATATTTTGCATATGATGAGTTGCATGTCGAACTTGATCATGTTGCTTGGATTCATACCATCCGCTTTTGAGTTTGTTTTTTTCCTTTTCTTTCTACCATTTTTTGCTTGTTTCTTGGTCTTTGATGGTTGCATTTTTTATTGCCCTGTGTGCAGGTACCGTTGCATTGCATTGTGGTGGGACTCTATAACTCTCCAACGCATGGATACTATTGCATCCATTTCCATTGTTACTAAATTTTCACACTCTCAAGTTCTTAATTTTACTATGAGCCTATAATTTTCTAGTATATTATTTATTTTTGTATATTATAATTGATTTATTTAATGCATATATTTTTTTTATCTAAAGAGATGGTTAGATATCATAAAAAAGAGAAAAGTACAACATGAGAGGATCAAGCCAAGGCTCATGTAAAAGCAAACAAACAACTAGATTAATAAATCTAAATTCTAGCATAGCAAGCTTGTTTTTAAAACAAATCAAAAAGAACAAGCTATGAGTAGGCCGGAAAGCTAAAAGAATTCGATCCGTGAGTCAATATCCAAATTGGCCAATTTGTCTGTATACTTGTTTTCTTCCCTAAAAATTTGAGTAATCTTAAAGTGCATGTGTCTAATTTTGTCTAAACATCTTCTCCATCTATTTATGATGTCCCAAGAAACAATGTTGTGATTCATAAAAGCCTTTGTGACTAAAATAGAATCAGTTTCAAACCAAAGATTGGACCATCCTTTGTCCATTGTTGATTCAATTACAAAAGTGGTTCCCATAAGCTCTACTCTAATGACATACGCATTACCAATAAAAGCAGTGAACCCTCCTATAAAATCACTTGTGTTGCCATGGAAGATACAAACATAGGCTGTTAGATTTGATGCTCCTCTAGTTGCTCCATCAACATTACTTTAATCATACCCATGCATCCAATTAATACTGGTGATGTTGATGACCTTTCTACGGTGGATGTCAATATTGAAGTGATTTAAAATAGCAAATTCCTTAATGTCATTCGCCATGACCCCTTTAGATAAATTTCCTGTGAAAGAGCAGTTGGTCTTTACAATAGAGAGAGCATAATAGAAGTGAATAGGGTCACTATGTCTAACATTGTTTCTCATTTTCCAAATCATCCATATAATATTAATGCAAGTTGCTTTCTTGAGATCTTTCAATTAAGTGTTGCATTGTACCTGCATAAAATTGAGGACATGGTCTATGGATGTACAAATTGTATTAGATTGAAAAGGGTTTGCTAGCCAAGACCAAAAAATTGTAGCCATTGTACAAAAGAAGAAATGTTCCATAGTTTCATAGGAAGAGTTGCAGAGGCTGCATCTAGAGCATAGGTGAATGCCATAATGTTGGATCCTAGAATCCAAAGGCAACCTGTTTTGGAGGTATTTCCAAATGATTAAGCTTCTAGCACGAGGTATGTTGTTGGTCCAAATAAATTTAGACCATTCAAGCTGTAGTGTATATTGATTAAGATAATTTTTAGCTGCCTTAACAGTGAGAAAACCATCATCTTTGTTGGCCCATATAGGAACATCATCAATGTTCCCAATGTGTAGGTTTTTAAGCCACTGAAGAAGTTGAGGACACAACAAAGGTAATTGCTTTGGGAGACTCAAACCTTTAAACCATGCATCACATAGTTTAGCTTTCAAACCCAACATAGGTGGAAGTCAAAGAGATTCCATCAAAGGAGAAAGAGAGCACCACACATCTTTCCGAAAACTAATCATTTTCCCGTTACCTAAAACCCACCTAGTTTTATCATTAATGCCATCCAAAAAGGACTTAATACCTGACCATACCGCTGAAGCATTATACTTGGCAAGAACCATCTCCTTCTTATTGAGAAATCTTTGCTCATGAAATCAACCCAAATTTCCTTGCTATAATGGAAATCCCAAGCGAGTTTCATAATTGCTGCTAGGTTGTTCATCTTCAAGTTTATGACTCCAAGCCCTCCTTCTTTTTTATGCTTGCAAATATTATCTCATTTAGCTGTCACCAAAGCTCTAGTTTCCCTACAATCAGTCCATATAAAATTTCAGATGTTTTTTCTCCAAATCTTTAATCAACATGGCAGGCCATTTATAGACATTGAAAGTGAGTTGCGTAATACCTCCAATAACAAAATTGATAACTGAATTCTACCCATCATGCTAAGCATCTTTCCTTTCCTATCCAATTTTGCAATTTCATTTTAGCCTTGTCAATAGTGTCTTTGAAATGTTTGAGTCTAGGCACTCCCTTGAAGATCCGAGATAAGAAAAGGGCAGTGATCTTCTAGCAAAACCTGTGATTTGTTGAGATAGAGGTTGCATTGGCAAGCTTTGGAATAACGACCAACATGTTGGAGTTCATATCCTGAAGCACCTAGTTTTGAAGGAAAAATTGAGAAACAATTGTAAAAACATCATTACTTACCAAAGACCAACAACTAGTTTAAGACCAAAATGCTTAAATAATTGTCTTTTGTTGTATGTTTATTTAATTTTATGCTTAAATAATTATATATTTAATTTTTCTATGTTTATTTAATTATATGCTTAAATAACTTGATTTATTTTGTTTGATTTGAGATTATTGTTGCACGGAGCTGATTTTAGTTTTCTGTTTGAAATTTAATACGAAAATTCTTTACCGTGTCCAACTTTTTTTTGAAGAAATTTTATTTAAAAAAATAATTTAAAAATGAGACAATATTAATAATTTAAATATATTTAATCTTAAATTATTTTACTAGACAATTTAAGAAGATTAATCGTTTTTTAACAATGATGAAGTGAAGTTTAGATATTTTTGTGTCAACTGTTTGAACGAAAAAAAGTTAAATACAACTGAGTTAAGCTTAAAGTTCACTTGATAACAACGTAACATAAAACCACCCACATACATCAATATTGATCACAAAAATAAATTATCACTAAAAAAAGTAAAATAGAAGAAATAATTGAAATAAAATAAAATTAGATCAGATTTAAAATACTAAGTCAGTAAAAACAATTAAAAATTATTTAGTTATCAATCCAGCAATCTTTTGAAGTAAAAGTAAAGAATTAGTGATAGCAACTATAAACTATATAAGATGGGGATGAAGGATGCGGTAGTGGGTGTGTTTAACAAATCCAGAGAGTGCGCTTGCACATCTTCATGTAAACGTAGGTCTACCGGTGTATAATAATAATTATTAAAATTTGGGTTGGGGGTGGGGGAGGGTTTAACAAAACAAGGGGTAGGCTTGCACATCTTTTTCTACACGTAGGTCTGTCGATACATAATAATAATTACTAAAATTTGGGTACAAAATTAAAATTTAAATATTAAAAAAATATATTTTCCTACATTGTGTTTTTTATCTCTGATTATAATTAGATGGATGCCTTCTGTCAATAAATGAAAAGAAAAAGGAAAAATAGTAGTCAAATATACATCACTCCACTCCAAATTCAACGAAATAGAGCTACTGAAAATAACCCTTAATAATCCATTGACACTTAAAATATTTCCTAAAAAGCCATTTGTCGTTATAATGAGTGGAGGAAATGAAATGAGCATTTGCAAATATGAAACATTTATCTTTATATTTACTGTCTTTGTTGAATTTATGAAAAAGACAATAAAGTTTCATGTAAATTCAATCGAGGCACCACTGGAGTTAAAATTTGTGGAATGATACTATCAAACTTTTCGGCCTTAGATATATGGTTAGCTTGCGGTGACTATGAAGCATTATGAGTAATAATAGGTGGGTTAATTATGTTTTTCGTCCCTCACCTATTGTTAATTTTTGGTTTTAGTTCCTCACCTAACGTTTGCACTATTTCAGTCCTTGACGTTTGAATTGGATGGAATTAGTCCTCAATTTTAAACTCCGTTAATTTCAATTGATACCTGTCAAACAGAATGGCACAGATCCGATTCTCAGTTGACTTAAAAGTGACAAAAACCAACACGTGGGCTCCACCACCTTATGCATTCACAGATGACCTTAATGGAAAGAGAAAAGAGAGAGAAAGATTCTAAAAGAAGTGGGATAATATCCACACATTCAACACTTCATCATAGTACACATGCAGACCACAACTTCACGTGAAATAAAATAAGGAAGAAAGAGAAAAGAATTATAAGAACCCACTCTCCTCCTACAAAGTGAAGAAAACTAAACCAACCCATGCAATTCTCCAATAACAAAACCAAATCATACTGCCCCAAAGGAATCCATGAATTCCATTGCACCCCATGAACATGCCCTCTGCAGTTTATTATAAAAAGGTAAGCCAAAAGAGGAAAAAAAAATAAAATAAAAGAATCACCGCATGAACACACCACCTTTCTTCTGATTCAACGTTACATCACCTAAGAAACCCCAAACCACAAAAAAAGAATGTACCCCACAACCCACTCTACCACCGTGATGCCAACAACTCAGTGAAAAAAACTGTTGCAGCGTGATCTATGGAAATTAGAGCCAATGTTCTACTGCTTCTGTGGTTCTTCTTTTGATTCATACATGTTTTGTGTTGTGGCAGGTGCTGAGCTTTAAAGGAGGGACAAAAAATAACCTCAACCTCCTCCTCCAAACTCCTAGTGGACCCCACCAATTCCTCCTCCTCCACCTCCTTCTGAAACCACTCCCGACTCTTCTTCCCGTAGTGCTCCCTCCCACCCAATCCCTCCTCCTCTATCCTCCTCGACATGAACCCAATCATCTCGTCCCGCTCCCCTACCTCCTTCTCCGCACGCGCCACGCACTCCTCCAGCTCCGCCACGCGCCCCCGCAGGTGCGCGATCTCCTCCACCGCCGCCTCGATCTGCTGCACTAGACGCTTCTCCTTCGCCTGCCACGCGTTCCGGTGCGACGCGAAGATCTCCACCACTCGAGCGTTCGCCTTCGAGTCCTCCTGCGACCGCGACTTCATCTGGCGCAGCTCCTTCGCCGCCTCCACCGCCCACAGCCACAACATGCGCACCTTTCCCTGTAGCGCCGACACCGAGTTGTTTGCCAGCGTCGCCAGAAACATGGAGAAGCTGAGCCCTAAATACGAACGCCGGCGACATTTTACGAACAAATTATGATTATAAATCGGTTTATGCCAACGCCGGCGAGGCACGCCTGTGATGGGTGTTGCGGTGGTTGTCTGTGGTGGCCATATACTTTGAAGAAGAAGGCAAACCCTCACACGTTATCAAAAAATAATCATATGCAAAAAAGATTTAAGTCAACTGAGAACCGGATCCGTGTCATTCCGTTTGACAGGTGTCAATTGAAATTAACGGAGTTTAAAATTGAGGACTAATTCCATCCAATTCAAAACGTCAAGGACTGAAATAGTGCAAACGTTAGGTGAGGGACTACAACCAAAAATTAGCAATAGATGGGGGACGAAAAACATAATTAACCCATAATAGGTTGGAGCGGTGGCTTCATTTCATATAAAGATAGAATATTAATAATACGTAACTAACCATATTAATAATTAATAGAATATTCAATAATATTAAGCACTTGCACGGTTAACCAATGGGCAACAATATAATAGTATAATTAGTATAGTTATCAAAATGGGTAATTTGGTCCGATCCAACTCGACTTACTACGGATTGATCATTTAGTGAGTCAACCTAATTCGGTTCACTTATTAGCAAGTCAAAAAAGTTCGAACCTGACTCGGTCCATTACAAATTGGTGGGTTAAACGGGTTGGCTCACTGACTTAATTAAAAAAATACAATTTTTTTTAATCACAAAAGAACTAACTTATAATTTTGATTAAAATATAAATAAACTTCAATAGAATCCAAATGCAGTTCGAGAGGATTTTAAACTCCAACTACAAACCAAAATCACAAAAATATCAATGTTTTGGCTAAAAAACAATCTAACCCAATAGAAATGCAAAACCCAACATAATAAAAAATACTTGTGTGAGTCTTTATTTGCTGGTTTGTGAGTCAACCCGGCTCATCACGGGTTCAACCCGGGTGAGCCAGGTTCTAGGTGGATCGAGTCAAAATTTAACCCGTATTAAAATTTATAAAAATCTTCAACCCAACCTAGTCTAAATCTGTGGTGGTCCGAATTTACTCACGAGTTCCAACTCATATTGACAACTCTAATAATTAAGTACTTATAATTCGTAATTATAATGGAATATTCCCATATTTGTTGTAATTAATTTTTACAAAATGTTCATTTAATCTTTTTAGTAGAATATTACTTTTCAAATTTGTTTTCTCACAAAACTAGAATATAAACTTAACATAAATATATGGAAATCATACAAGTTTAACCAACTAGTTCATTTAATTATTTTATGTTTGAGAGAAAAAAATTGATTTAGAAAACCAACAAATACATTAAATATTTAATTAAATACTTAGTGATAGAGGACTCTGAATAAATATTCCATCATGAGAAAGTTACTACCTTATATATAAATTTAGTATATTAATATATGCTAAATTGCACTATTCCCATGACGTAGCTCATTTAAAATGTTAAAAAATGTAAACTTAATTTTATGTTTTTTAATAAATAAATATTTGGGCTAGAGCTGATTTAGTAGATACTATTCGAAATAAATATTAAAAAAATAAATTCATTAACATCAACTTAATATATGCTAATTAAATATATAATATTAAGGTCGATTTAATAAATCTTAATTTTATTTGTCGTTGGACTCGTCCGAGTCTGACCCTTCAGGGTCATCGGTCCTGCCCCGATCCCTACATGTCTCAAGCAAGGCTTGTCCGAGTCTGAATTTAGCCTAGTTCATCTCAATCTTTAGCCTAATTCAATTAAAAATTTAAATTGAAAATTTGGATTGAATTTTTTGGATTATCTATATTCAAAAATCTAGATTTATAGAATGAATATCTACTCCATAAAATATATAAAATGTAGATTAGATTGAAATCTTGATCCATTAAAATGGATTTTAAATGGATTGAAATTTTAATAAGATGGATTTTAAATGGATTGGATCGGAACAAAAGTGGATTGAATCAAGAAAATTAGATTTTTTGTCCACTCCTAATGAAGAGTCCAGTGCAGTTATGTGAGTAGTTCAATTTTTCTATTAATGGTTTAGTTAGTTTTAGTTTAATATAGTTCAATTAACTATAGTTTAGTGTAGTTAGGATATTTTTGCTCGGTCTTTACCGTATATAATAAAAGAAAAACGAGAAAGAGAAAAAAACGAGAGAATGGGAGAAAGAAGAAGATGAGAGTGTTAGTGTCTTGGGAGGTGAGCATATGCTTTTAATTATAGAGGTTGAAGAAAGATCAAGAGCTACATCCCAATGAGAAATCCACTGCAGATATTTCTAACTTGTTCACGTGAATTACTTATGTCATCAACTCCTTAAGGCTTCGTTGGTCAGTATGAATAATGAATTTGCGGCCTAGCGAGTAAGTCCTCCACTTTTTAACTGCAGCGGTTATGGCATGTAGTTCACGGACATACGTGGACACTAACAAAAGCTTTGGACAAAATTTCTTGCTAAAGAAATTGATAGGGTGATTATGTTGCATTAAGATTGCTCTCATCCATATTCCAGAAACATTCGTTTCTAGAACAAAGACTTGCTCAAAATCAGGGAGTGCAAGTACTGGGGCTGTAGACATCTCAAATTTGAGGTTATCAAAAGCCACCTGTGCAATATGTGTCCATGAAAAAGAGTCCTTTTTTAGCAATTTCGTGAGTGGGGCAGCAATAGATGTGTAGTGCTTAACGAATTTGAGGTAGAATCTCGTGAGCCCCAAGAATCCTCTAAGTTGCTTAACGTTAGTAGGAGAAGGCCAAGCAAGCATTGCTTCCACCTTTGTTGGATTAGGACCAACACCCTGCTCTGAAACAATATGACCAAGATACTCAATTGTAAGTTGTGCAAAAGAGCACTTAGACAACTTAAAAAAAAATGATTATGCAACAAACACTCAAAGACTAGTTCAAGGTGAGTAGTATGTTCTAGAGATGATTTACTGTAAACTAGAATGTCATCAAAGAAAACAATGACAAAATTCTTGAGAAATGGTTGAAGCAAGGTGTTCATGGTTGACTGAAATGTCGTAGGAGTGTTACACAAGCCAAGCGACATAACCAGGAATTAATAGTGGCCTATTTGCGTACAAAAAATTGTTTTGTGGACATCATCCGGATGCATACGAATCTGATGGTACCCAGAGCGGAGATCCATCTTAAAAAAACACTTGGTGCCAAACAGTTCATCAATAATTTCATCGATTGGTGGTATAGGAAATTGATCTTTACATGTAATAGCATCAAAAGCTCTGTAATCTACACAAAATCGTCAACTCCCGTCACATTTCTTGACCAAAAGTACAGGTGAAGAGAAAGGACTTGAGTTGTTCCGAATAAGACCTGAATATAACATTTCCTGGATTAAACGTTCCATTTCCTGCTTTAGGAAGTGAGGGTACCGATACAGACTCACATTAGCAGGATTCGAGCCATCTAACAATGGAATGTAATGATCTAAAGAATGGGGTGGAGGAAGAGATTGCGGTTGTTGGAATAATGGTGTGAACCGGTCCAATAACTATTGAACTTCATTTGGAGTGCTCACAGGAGGAGTTGTGGTTGAAGATGAAGGCAAAATTTGAATATGGAAGAACTAGGAGACCGAATTTGTATGCAACATCCTCTTTAGTTGATGAAGACTTGCCTTAGATGGAAGGGTCTTTGGTAAGCCTTCAAGTTGCACTAGTTGTCCATCTTTCACAAATTTCATTGTTAAGGTCTCATAGTTAGTCAATACCGGCCAAGAGTCTTAAGCTACTGAATACCCAAGACTATTTCAGCAGCACTAAGGGGAAGGACAAACAGATCCACCGAGAGGTTGTGAGGCCCAAATTCGAGTGGTACGACTGAACACACTGAGGAGCAAGTAATTTGTTGGCCATTACCCACCATAACTTGAAACGAGTGAGTTGGAGTGGTTTGGAGGCCCAAAAACTTGGCAATTTGATCCTACACAAAACTGTTGCTGCTTCCACTATCAATTAATACTGTGACCATAGATTTACCAACCCGACCCAAAAATCTTAGAGTTTTGGGAATGGCATGGCCCAATAAGGCGTGTAAGCTAATTTGGGCTTTATTCGGATTTGAGGGGGAAGTCGATTCAATTTGTGCGGGTGGGTCATGAGGGAGTAGCAATTGGGTGAGATCTGACTCAGAAGGTTTTGGAAAATCTAGGTCAACAATGATCACCATGTACTTACCCTTGCATTTGTGATTTCTATGGTACTTCTCATTGCAGGTGTAGCACAACCCCTTTTCACGGAAAGATTGAAGTTCCTCCTGAGACATTCGCTTGTAGGGTGGTAAGGAAGTCTTGGGAGGATGTGGTGTGGGGAGCAGTGGTGGCTATTGAGGTGATATAGAGGTGGTGGTTGATTGTGGATTTGACAATGGAGGTGGAAAGGATAGGCGTCTGGGTTGTGAGGTGAAAGAGCGAAAATGGAGGTCACCAAACTTGTCTTCCTGGAGCTTCGCAAGATCGATAGCATGGTTGAGTGAACTTGGTCGGAATACTTGCATCTCTCGGTGTATGGCATATCTCAGGCTTAAGACCGAAGATGAAACAACTCAAGTAGAATTGGTGTGAGAGACTTGTGATGCGATTTGCTAGACCTGTGATGCGATTGATATTCACGAATTGAGCCTGATTGTGTGAGCTTGAACAACGCCCCACGAGGATCGTCGGAGGTGGAGGTCGCAAAACTAGACTGGAGAATGTGGGTGAAAACTGACCACGACGACACCTGATCGTTGGCATGTACCCACTAGAACCAATTTAACGCCTCACCCTCTAAGGCAAAGGCTGCCAACTGTAGGCGTTAATCTTCAGGGGTGTTGTGGAAGTCAAAAAAGTGATTGATCTTGAAGATCCAACCAATCGGGTCCTCTCCATTGAACCGGGGTAAATCGAGCTTGAGGGATGTGGGAAGGACCTTCAATGATGGATTGGGTGAAGTGGAGTTTTGGGTAGTAGAGGGGGATCTGTTATGGATCTAGGTTTCCAGGACTGTTGTTTTTGTTGTAATGTCACGTTGGAAGGCGGTTTGGAAGGCTATGAGGTTCTGGATGGCGGAGGCAAGGGAGTCGTAAGAATTTTGTGAAGAAGACATGGTTAGAATAAAGAATAGCACTCTCTCAATGAAAGCACCAACTGTAATAAACTCACTTCGATGGGAGTGCCTCTGGAACGTTAAAGAGAGAAAAAAACATAAAATAGAAGGGAATAAAAGGTTCATTAATTCTCCTGCTCCAAAATAGGATCATGTCAGCAATACATAAAGGATCCTTCTAACAAATTCCATATTCTTACGATTAGGTAACTAATCATCAGCCAACTGTCATTCTTAAGGAATCAACATGTAAAATACTATTCTATCCTCAATTATTACATCACAAAATCCTTCATCCACTTGGGCTTTATCTCATTCCTCTTAGTTCTTGTCTGCTGAATTAATAGACTCTTATACTCATTCTCACCTAAGTCATCATATTCCTCATTGGGTTCATCCTCTTCTTCTATCACAGTTTCCCATTGTAATCATGACACGTTTGGAGCACTCTCATTGTCATTATGGTGATTCATTATTGTGTTATTGCTCTCGTTGTCGAACTCGATCTTAATCTCTCTTGGTGTGGTGTGGCTCTTACTTCTACTCCCAGTTTCCTCTCTTAGTGGAGTTTTGTCCTTCTATTATATTTACGACTAGAGTTATTTCTTGTAATATAGGCTTTGATTGACTATCGTCTTGAACCCTCATTTTTTATTATGACTGGATATACTTATAATATTCTCCGACTATAGTATATCATAAAAAATAACCGAAATAGAAGCTCTTTGCAGCATTAGTATTTGTTTCATCTCACATATTTTTAACTTGGATATTTAATATTACTGGAGTCCAAATTAGGCCAATAATTGTTTCAGGTTTCAAAACCTAATGTCTAATTGTGCTGAAAACAAGAGGCACAGAATCATGAGCTGATTTCTCAAAAAATTAGAAAATTTCTCTTGCCTTCTTCTTTTATCTCATTCATTTTTTATTGTTTTTTTAATCTCATATTTTCTCTGTTTTTATTCTTTTTTAATAAAGAACTAAATCTAAAAGGAACAATTCATGAAATCAACATTAGAATACTCAATTTAAGTTCTGCTTTGATCGTTCTTTATTTCAAATTTGTTCATGTTTTATATAATTTTCTTGTTTTTGTTCTTTGTGATCTTAAATTATATTTTTCCTTTTAGAATTTAAATTATAAATTGATTGATCTTGATTTGATAATTAGGGTTGTTTATTGGTGAGGGAAAAGTCAAAGGTTATTTTCGGAAGACAAAAAGAAAGTTGGATTGCACATGGAAGGAAGAAATATATTATTCAAATTGTTGATAGCCTGGGGAAGACTAGCCATGTAATCAATGCATGGTGCACTTTAATATTAATTCAATTTCACATATATAATTTCATTATATAGGTGATTTTATTTTTAAACGGCATGACTCGATTGAAAAAGTTAATTTTAAATTTAATTTAAGTTCAGAAATAAATTTTTTATGTATTTTTATATTGTAATTTATTATATTTTTAATTAATATAATATTTATAATATTATGGGATAAGATTCAACAAAAAGCAAGAAGATTGCTGTAATGAGATGAAGAATTGCAACGAGTATTTCTAAATGGGGAAACATTTATCTTTATATTTATTATTACCTTTAATTTTATGAAAAAAAATATATATTTTCATCAAAATTCAAACCCAGTCACACTCTCATGGTAAAATTTTGTTGAATGAGAGAATCAAAGTTTGTGGCCCTAGATATAGCGTGGTAGCTTGGGGTAACCATGAACCATTAGAACTAATTACTACTTCACCATAGATTAGTGTGTGGCTTCATTGCAGCCGTCGCTAATGTTGGATTGTCAAACACTTAACTAACCATATTAATAACTAATTAATAAAATATTCAATGATATTAACTACCTACACTGTTAAACATTCAATGATATTAAGTACGGACACTGTTAACCATTGACAACGACACAATAGTCTAATAATCTGGTAAACATAATGGAGTATTCATATATTTGTTGATAATTAATTTTCATAAAATGGTTGGTTAAACTTTTCACTAAATTAAAATCTATTATTGGTGATCAATTTTAATGATAAAATATAATTAATTGTTATAGTTACTAATTTAGATGTTAATTTATAAATTAAAAATTATTTATAATTTAAATAGTTTCTAAATCAGTTTTTAAATTAATCATCGTAATATATTAATTTCTAAATTAGTCACTAATATTAGTTTAATACAAATATACATTTCATTATATTTTTTGTTTTAGAGAAGAAAAAAAGGATTGATTTAAAAACTCAACAAACAAATGCATAAAATGTTAGAATATTCATATCAATAATAATATAATGAATAACCTAAGATACTAATTGCTGGAATATCCATATCAAACAGGAATACAACAATTAACTTAAGATACAATATTATAATATATTTAATTATACGTTTAGAATCAATGAAAAATCCATCCCTCTTATTCTTGAAATATGTGTGAGAGGATAATGCTCTTTATCTAATAGGTATGTCATAAGACTAAATACTCAAACAAAGATCATGTATGCTTATTTGTCTTATTTCTTTATCTAAGGTTGATTAATTATCAGTTTTATATTCTTATCAGCAGAGATCAATAATCTCTCAACAAGTGATTAAACAGTCAAGTTTATCATAGACTGTTTACTGAACCGTTTAACTTGTCCGAGACCATTTATCATAAATTCAATATGTATTATTCATAAATTAATAACAATTGTGCAGTATAACTGATATTAACAAATAATTTAGTTTATTGATTAATGTTAATCTATAATAATTATATAATAAAAATATATAAATATAACTTTCTTCCACTTGAATAACATTAATAAATAAATAAATTATATCAATTACAACATAAATACAAATACCAATTAAAAAATATAAATATGGATCACAAAAATGTAAATTTATCAAAGACATCATTTTCCTTCCATCTCTTTCGAAATAAAAGAATGCATAACCATTTTTAGGATTACATATGTATTATATGTTTTGTATTTTTTGTCATCCTTCATTTATGGAATATAAACATGTCTTTGTGATAAATATTCCACTGAGAGATAGAGTTTACCATATTGTGTATAAAAAGAAATTATTAATTAATATTTTATTGAATTATCTGTGTATAAAAGGGAATGTGGGGGTGTGTGAAGTATAATAAAAGTTAAAGTTGACACTGAAGGAGGCATAAGCATGGGTTCTCTCTGTGAAAAATGGATAATTGTGGGTTTTGTGATTGCTATTTCCTTCTCAGGCATAATGATGGAGGGAACACTAGCAGCAAGAGATCTTGTGGAGATTCCTAACCTTCCAAATCCATCATCATTAGCACCGTCACCATTACAACCACTGCCATTCGTGGTTCTTCCTTGCGACGTCCTCGGGTGTCTTACCTCGTCAGTTTCAACCACCGGTGCCCCTTAAACTAAAGGATACAATTGTGCCCTAATCTCTACTCTCTTTTCCATTCATCTCTCCCTTCCATCACTTCCTTTCTTTCATGTTTAATAAATGATTAGGACAATCTAATAAATAATATATATTTCGCTCATGCTTTAAATATATCTCTTGTATGCTCTCTCTTTTCTCTCCCCGCAAGCTTTCTTTTTCTTTTCTGTAATTCCATTACCTCTCATTTTGCATTAGCTTTATATATATACTTACTTTAAAGTTCATGCACATGTGTAAATTGCATGTTGTTATAACTAATTCACATGGTTAATAGATCTAACTTTGAGTAATCATAGGATTAGTACTCATGGTATAATTATTATTTTAAAATAATCATTAGGTTTGTGTTATCACTAACGTAATAATTAGTTATGCGTGTACACTTAGCTAACCTCTTGTATTCAGATTGTTTTTTACCCATGTCTTCATGACTCTTCGTTGAATTCCTATAAGTAAAGGCTCTTTGTTGTAAATTTCACACTTGAATATTAAATATATTTAGCTTTATAAGAATATGTTCAGAGTCTTGATGAAACTCTTGTACTTTGATTCTTATCTTGAAGAACTTATTCAAATGATAAATCTTTAGTGCACCTATCCTTGGAATTCTCTCTAATGTTTGCATTTTTTATTTATTTTTTACCTTTAATCCAATTTGTATTTTCTTCTGCAACCTTGTTCAAGTTTTTTGCTTTGTTTCCCTTGAATGTCACATGCTTACTTTATCTCCCATGGAGTTTCTTCGTTTGCAACACCTATTTGAATTTGAGTTGATAGACCCTGCCTCCTTTTAAGCACCGGTGCAAAATAAGCCATCCGCTAACTCGCCGCACCGCCACCCACTCTTTGACCAAAAAAAATTGTATAAGTAATGAGAGTTATTTTTGTAATTTGCATCATTTTTAATAGTTGTTGTTATTTATTTGAGACTGTTTCTAAAAACATCGTAATTCTTGCAGTCATAAAATATAATATGACAGTTTAAGATGATCTGCTGCAACAACTACCATTTTATACTTTGTATATAATGACAGTTTAAAAAGACAAATAACGTCAATTAAAACTGACATAATATTTTAACTGAAAAACACATTCAAGTAATTTATCGATATTTAGAACTAATGTTATTATCATTACATTACATTATCGTATTTTTAATTGTCACTATTATAATTAATTCTCAAATATATTATATAATTATCAATTGTCGTAATTTTAATATTTAATTATTTATTATTTTTCACTTGTATTTATATTTTTGTAATGAAAAAAAAAATTATTTTTCATTTTATCACTTGTTTCGTTGACTGAAAAGCAAATTACGAAGTACCGAAGAGTTTAAATATATAAAAAAATTAATAATATTGAAAGTAATTGTTAAACCATGAGACACTTGTACATGTGAAGTTGTTATCCTAATCCTAATTTTACAACATCCTAAAAGTTTTTAAATGTCCCAATCATACCATATTCACATATTTTCTAAGGTTGTAATCATTTTTCTAAGGCCTTGCTTCATCTTGTTGAGCCTCCTTTGTCATTGTTAGTGATCGCTCGTAACAAGTAATGAATATCATTTTTTTCACAAGGATTTGTGTAACATATGACAACTTTCAGAATTCACAACTGAATTAGACAACAGTTCATAAAAACATGAAAAAACTCTTTTTGTATTTTTATCAAATAGTTGGTGTACAAAAAAATTTAACGTAGATTATATTCAATTGTCAAGACTAGATTTCATTCAATTCATCCTCATACATTCACAAACATCTCAATTCTATATTCAAGTCAAAATCAATTCACCAATATACTCAAATCATTTTTCTAGTGACTTTAAGTCTATGATAACTCATCAAATTCCAATTTCTTGAATCCTCAACAAGCAACCATGCATTACGTTCAAGAATATTAAGATTACTAATGAATTATATTATATCTCTAGATACAAGCTCTATTAGGTATTTAATTTTTGTTTTAGGTTCAAAAAATATTTTTCAATACCTAAGAACCAAGTATCAAATTATGATTGGACAAACCAAAGCAAGCATTAAGCATACAAATACTAACATTAAAATGGAAAATCATATGTATTAACATCACAAAGTACATATGATTCAGTTTCTTATATCTAATCTTTACAATAGGGTTAGCTCTCCGTGCTAGAGAGCATAGGATTTACAAATAGAAGAGATAGGAAAGAAATTGGATGAGTATATATAAAAATAAATGAGTTTGGTGGAGCTTGAACAAGGTTTTTTCTACTTCTTAATCCCAATAATTAAAAGACTCGAGCATAGGTATTGGAAAGAAAATAATTTCTATGCTTTTAATATACTATACTAAATGAGAGGTAGTATGAAAAAAAGAAGACGAGGGAATTCATGTTGGCCAAAATTTAAGTAATATAAGAAAGAGAAGGAAATTAAAATATGGTTGTTAAAAATGCCATATTATATATGTAAAATATGATGCTTCTAAAGATGACAGTTAAAAATATTATATTTTACATATACGATGGTTCATTAATTGTCATATTATATATGTAAATAGTGATAGTTTTAAACAATCAACGTATTAAAATTGACAATATACAAGATTTTTTGTAGTTGATTGCACGGTGAGAAGTAAAGATGTCAAAAAAATCTGTACCTACGGGTATCCGTGGATAAAACCCGTCACGGGTAGAAAATTGATATTAAAAATGGATACTCACAAATAACGGATATGAGTATTTTTTATACCTGCATGTTAACGTAACAGGTACAGGTATCATAGTATCCGGACCCATGAATACCTGTATCTTCTATACTCTAATTTAAATTAAAAAGAATTATTAAAACATTAACACATTGATTTTGAATGAGTTATTTTTTTATCAATTGACTTTAAAAATTTTCCATTTATTTGTATACTATTATGTAAATGAGTTATTTTCACTTCTTTTGAAATTTATAAGGTTATACATTGTATTTTTATTTGAATTTATGGTTAAATTTTTTTATTAAATATTAATTTTTTTTTTTGTAAATATCAACAAATACGCGTAGATATCCGTAGATATTAAAAAAATATACATATATCCATATAACGAATACGAGTATGGATATAGATACGAGACGGATATTTATCCGGCGTCCTTAGGCTGGGTTCGCTCGTGACCACCTTTGCTTACCTCTGCCACTAGCATTTTCTTTGATTCTCCTCCACGTTCACCGCCATTGGGGTTCTCCTTGCTATTCTCTCCCTCTCGCACCTGTCACTGCCCCTTTGTGCTTCTAAGGGACACCCGCTACAACCCCACGAACCAACATTGTAACCCCTGATACTTCTCTCATGATCTTCTTTCTTCTACTCTCCTTCTTCCAGGTTAGTTTCATATTTTAATTTTTTTTTAGTTTAATTATTATTATTAGTTTTTATAAATACTTTTTTTCTTAATCTTTTAGTATTGAGTACGAATTTTTTGATATTGTTTATTTAGTTTAATTATTATTTATTATTTGTCTATTTTAGTATGTAATTTGAAATAACTAATAAATATGTGTGGGAATTGAGTATGGAGCTGTCAGCATTTTGGCAAACATCGAGAGATCCTTAGTTTCTCATTTCAGATTTGATACACATTAAAAAACTTAAATTTTATTTAGATTTGGTGGAAGTTGTACCGATACTAATTGTATTAATCTTAAATTATCTAGTTCAGTTTCAATATATATCTTATAATCTACATTTTGTTTATTTAATAGACTATAAGAAAAGAAATTAAAGTTATAGATTGATAAAAGGAAATTCTAAATAAAACTAATATTTATTTTAAATACATGAATCAGTTTAAAAAGCGAATGTTAAATTAAATTTAAGTTTACAAATTGATATATTTTTAATTAATATGATGTTTTTAAATTATGGGATGAGATTGAGCAAAAGGAAGAAGATCCTTGCAACGATTTGAAGAACTGCAATGACTTTTTGCAAGTGTCTTTATATTTATTGTTTATGTTTAATTTTATGGGGGGGAAAATACAGTTTTACCTAAATTCAAACACAGCCACCACTTTACTTAAAAGTAAAATAATAAAATAAAATTTGATGGATGACACTATCAAATGTTTTGGCCTTAGATACTGTGGTGGCTTCGGCTAACTAAGAAGCATTAGAACTATCATACCTAGCTACTTCACCATAGAGTAGTGTTTGCTTCATTCGATATTAATGTTAGATTGCCAAACACGTAACCAACCATATTTAATAATTAATACAATATTCAATAATACTAAGCACCTGCAGTGTTAACCATTGGTATAATAATACAGTAGTCTAGTTAGGTACTAATAATGGAGTATTCATAGATTTATCGATGCTGATTAAAAAAATCAGACATTTCTTGATAATTAATATTCATAAAACGCCTGGTCACTCCTTTTTAATAGAATTGTTTTCTCAATTTTTTCCTCATAAACTAGAATATAAAATTTAATACAAAGCCATGGATATAATAAAGGATACTTGCCCTAATCTTCATTCTCCTTTTCGTTCATCTTTTCCTTCCATCACATCCTTTCTTTTATGTTTAACTAGGTTTAGACCCGTGCGTCGTTTTTTGTTTGTGTTTTTGGTTTTGGATTTAACATTTATTTATGTTTTACGTAAGTATATATGGGATTATTTAATTAATAGAAATTTTAAGTATAGATATTGATTTTTAGGTAATAAATTTAATTGAAAAGAAAAAATGTTATTATAATATAATATTTTATTCACAGCAGAAGTAGTATGATGATTGTGTTTAAGATTTGATTTGGAGAATCTGATTTTGGCGGTAAGTTATTATGTTTATTATTTATGTTTCCGAAATATGTGACGTTTTGTTATATGTGACGTCTCGATTTGATTAAAGGAAGAAAGGAAACGTTGGAGAGGAGAGAAACGCTTTATTATGTTTATTGTTGGGTTTCTGGAAAGCAGAACTAAAGAAAACCGTTTAGAGTCCATAGGTTTGGGTTTCGTTTGGCAGAAGGGAAAATGTCAGCTTCCAAACGTCTGAGTTTCAAAAATTTTTACCAGAACTTCGTGATGTTCTTGGATCCTTCTGAGGTTAGTGTTAATGCAGTTATCTATTTTATGTATTTTTTTGCTTTTTAATGTCTTTTGGTTTGAAAGCAGTCGTTTTTACTATGATTTCGTTTTAGAGTAGGAAATTTCCTAAAAATAAAAATTATTGAATGCATTCCTTTCCATTTTTGTTTTTGCCAGGATTTTTTAGTGTTTGATGAAGGCTTCTTCTTGGAATGGGGTAAATCATTAGTAATAGGGACGAACTATTTTTCTGATCCTGCCGGAAATGTGCTTAACATTAAGTTTGATGAAAATCTGTTGGCGGAGAGGAAATTTCGTGGTGTTTTTCAGATATTAGGGTTCTATAATCTGCGATTTATGTGTTACGTGTGCACTCTGTTTTGTGGAGATAGGTACTTTCGGTTAAGAGTCTTCGACTCATATTGGAAGGAAGTTGAGTATCCTGTGGTAGGGGAATCAAAGACTGGGATGACATATGACCCTTTGGGTTCCCCAAGATTTTTTCAATGTTTTAGAGTGAAGTTGCTGCGATCGACGGTATAATCTTGTAATCTTTACATAGTTTGATTAGTTTTGGCCACGTTTATCTATATTTACTAATTGTTGGTTAATTTGTATTGCTTGTTAACAGCCATACATTCTTCTCCCAGACGAATTTCAGATGTTTTCTGAGGATGATCTAAAACTTGATCGTAAAGTTGAACTTTATGATCCTCTTAGGAAAAAGTTTGAGCTGCCTGTGGATACAACAGATGTAGGCACTATTGTATTGTTTAGTTTGGCGGAATTTTTGAAGTACTATGGGTTCAAAAAATATTTTTTCTTACATTTGAGTTATGTAGGGAAAAATCAATTTATCCCTAAAATTTTCTCCTCTGAAGGAGTAGAAATTGTGTACTGTAGGGATTCGGTTACTGGAAATGATATACAGCATGCTGCTGTCAATGAACCTGATGCAAGTTGCATTCTTGATAATGTTGGTGTTAGCCCTATTGCTGATAATGCGTCACTTATTAGTGATGGAGTGGTGAAGTACTTAACTCGTTATGATCTTCGAAGTTCATGTTTGGTATACTTTATGCTTATGGTTGTATATTTGTCATAGTTTTATTGTTATGGAATTGGTGTGTAACAGAGTAATTTTGTTTGCAGTATCTGAATTCTAATTTTGCTGGCCACTTTTTGGATAAAAGCCGCAAGAACTATTTGCTGACAAATGAAACTGGTATATATTGGCCTTGTTCAATTCGTTGGACTGGAAGGAGCAATTTTGAATGCTATCTGACGTGTGGATGGAAGACGTTCTGCAAGGACAATGCCTTAGCTGCTGGTGATGGCATAAAGTTTGTAATAGACAATGATAAGAAAAATATCATCCATGTTGTAAAGGTCTAGGTGTGTTGCTTAATTTAATCTTTTGCAAGGACAAAGTCTGTTTTGTGAACTCGTGTTTAACTTTGTATTGTTATTTTGTTGAATGATGATATTTGACCTAGTAGTCAACGTTCATATCTGACCAAGTTCTCCAAGTTGATATTAAATATCGTTAAAATGTTTTAGACATTGATTGAGACTATACGTAAAAATATTTCATTACTTCAAATGGTTGACGTGGTTTTAATGTAGTAATTTTTGTCCGTATATTAACGTGGCACCAAATTACATGAATGTAACATTTTAAATAATAAATTGAGGTGTACTAATTAAAGTAATGTGTATTTTCGAAAAATTATGGATGTTATATAAAATTTATGAATAGAGAATTAATCCCAAAAAGAAATTAATAAACCAAAGCTTTGTAGGAATTTCATGAAAATATTTAACTGCAATCATTGATTAATAACGAAAATTGTTAATCTTAATGTTAATCAAATAATTAAGTGCAATGATCCTTTTGTGTACCGATAATATAGTCATGGATACTGATATATTTGTACCTAAGGTTTGTGGTGGTGTGGTTAGTGAAAATTTGGTTTCGGTCCTAAGTTGACATACTCCCAATGGATCGTCAAACAAAACATACTGGAACATGTATGGCTGTTAATAAAAACTGGAATTGGAAAAAAAGCTGAATGTATTAAATTTTATCGTAGTGGTGCAGAAATGAATTTTGGTGGTGTTGTTATGAAACTTGAATATAAGTTAGGTACGTTTGTTGGTTTCAGTTTAAATGCATTCTCATGTGAGGTGCAATAGGACAAAATAATGGTCAACCTGAAAAGATTCTAAAGTAGTTATTGGTCACGGGTTCATATAGCGGAAATTGTAATCTTTTGGGAACAATTGAAAAGTTGGAATAATAGGAGGGGCTTGATATTTGTTTTGGTGAGTTCTTGTGGCCTCAATAACGTTGAATTGGTTATTCTTTTTTAATCTCATATTGATCAATTAGTCTAAAAACCATATTAGTCAGATCTGGATTTCTTTTTTTTCGTAATTTATTGAAGATTTTTCATTTTTGTAGCTAAGCTTGGGAAGATACATGTATCATTGTTTGCAATTGAGATTTCAAGGTTTTAACATGGGTAGATCTTGATAAGGTTATTGCAATGGTTCTTACTATGCACAAAGGTAAGAATTTATTTGCATGTTTGGTAGGACCTGTAAACATAAATAATAGATCGAACTTCTTTGTATGGAATCGGAATAGAGTAATATATCTTTTTCTAATAATTTCTTTGGCAATCTTTTACAAAAATGTTCAGTAAATAGTAACAAAAGGTTTTGTCTTAAGAACAACTATACATTTTGGAACACTTCTTTGTATACAACACTGGTTGTTGTATTAGAAGGTTTGTTGTCCTTATCATGGATTAGGATTTTTAACCCAGATTTACTTTGAACTCGAGAGACTGCAACATATAGCTGACCGTGACTAAACATCGGGGTCGGTAAATACAATCCAACAAAACGTAGAGATTGACCTTGAGATTTGTTGATTGTCATTGCATATGATAGCATGATAGGAAATTGTTTTCTGATTAGCTTAAATGGCCAAGGTGATTGTGAAGGGGACATTGACATTCGTGGAATATAAATGTCTTGATTATCTTTATTACCTGTAATCATCTTAGCTCAATAACATGGTTTGCAAGTCTTGTAATTATTAATCTGCTTCCATTGCACAAACCTTCTGCTTGATCCAAGTTCCTCAAAAGCATTATTGGTGCTCCAATCTTCAGTTTGATTCTATGGTTAGGAAGGCCAGACGTAGACAGAGAATTTAAGAATTCGGAAGTTATAGTGTTGTAGCTATCATTTGCAGCAGATTTTGTTTCATCAACTGAATCGCAGTTGAGATACTCCTTCTCCTGCCTTGTATTAGTAATAACATTAGTCAAACTAAATTTCCAAATTGTAATCATCAGTTTGAGGGTGTAGACTAATATACCTAGAATTAGTGATAACATGTATTGATTGATTTCATTAACTGTCTCAATTCTACTTGTCCATATTGCCCTACACTGTAGATACGACTCGTTCGTATGCTTTTGTATCAAATTTGGGTAAATGGCAGATACAATAGCTTCTATAGGATCATTGAACTCTGAAATTAGGAATTCTTCAGGTATTTCAATTTCAACTAAACCGTCATTAGGTTCTTGTAACTTACCATCACCAATTTGAACAATCCAGATTGAGAATTCTTGAATCTCTGATGCAGCAGTTGATTGTAGGCCTTCTTGTAACATACGCATGTTTTTTGTAAGTTTAAAACTTCATAGGGGTCCCATATATAAGATGAATTAATTGTGGCGTTGACAATATCTGATCTGGACCCTCCTGGTATAACAAGTAATATTTGCTTAAAGTCTCCTCCAAATACTATGACTTTTCCTCCAAAAACTGAACTTTCTTTTGTAATACCGTTCATTATGTCTTTTAGAGTTTTATCTAGAGCTTCAAAACAAAATTTGTGTGTCATAGGAGCTTCATCCCAAATAATTAGTTCTGCTTTCTTTAACAACTCTGACGCTTCAGATCCTTGTGAAATGTTACACATCGAATGTTCTAGTGTTGGAACCGGTATCTTGAATTTAGAATGTGTTGTTCTTCCCCCTGGCAATAGCAGTGAAGCTATTCCATTTGAAGCTACTGTGAGTACAATTTTACCTTCGGAACGAACTGCTGCTGAAAGCGTCTTCCACATGAACGTTTTGCCAGTTTCACCATACCCATACAAGAAGAATACACCTCCTTGTTTATTAACAACTGCTTGCTTGATCTTTTGAAAAATATTTTTTTGTTCACCTGTAATTGAATGGTTATTCAAACTGATTGCATAATGTAATTTGATTTAGTATTGAAGTACAAAAAACGATAATAATGCTTAACTTGTCATGGATTTGAAATTTGATTGGAATATTTGTCGTTGGTCACTAGTGTTATAGTCAAGTTCTGCATATATCAATCTATTTCCACAATTTTGGGTAACAAATCCATTTGGGTATGGCATTGTTGGAAACAACTTTAAACTGCTTCTATTACATTCCAAGATCTTTTCAATCTCAATCAAGGTTAGATTTTGGATTACTTCTGGAGTTAGATTCAGTCACACAAAAACATTTAAGACATTTAATTTTGCATTATATATTTATGAATACAATTTATTGGAGCTAACCTGGATTTCCTGCTATTATTCTTTCTCGGTAGAGAATTCCATCTGTTAACCACTCTCATGTCTTGTTCCATAGGTCTTCTGGTCGATCAACACTATTTGACAACATGATAGTGACAAATAATTTTCTTAGATAATGTCCGGAACCCCAATCCTTTGCTTCTTTTATAGCTTCAACATATTCTGTATCATCTGCTAATATTCCCAAAGCTAAGCAAGCTTCTCTAAAAGTAGAATATATTACATTGTTCACTATTCTGATATCAATGTAAGATGTTGGTCCTCTTACATGGGTTAGCATTCTTCTAAGATAAAATACTTCGCCAGTGCTTGGAGGAACCTAAATCAGTCTTCCAATAGTATTCCCCATTTTCCTTGGTTTCCAACACCTATCTTTCTTGACGTATACAAACTTAGAAACAAATTGAGCATATGTTAATTCTCTGGCTTCAGCGTATTTCTTGTTACATTTCATCCAACCTATAAACATTGATTCTGAAATTGTTGCCTTTCCCATGATATCATCAATCACGTCATCATCTTTAAAGTATACTGCTTGTTCTCCAGGCAGATGGAAAAACAACCTTTCTACTGCTTGATTTCGTCCATGAATTGGAAATGAAAATATTCTCCAACATGCTTCACAAGGAGATACATATCTGCAATCAAGATATTGTTTGATTTCATCTATTGGTTCTTTGTTCAAAAAGAATTCATTTTGCTCGGGAACTATAACAGTTGTTATTCTGTCGTAACCCTTGTTGATGTATTTGAATAAGTACTTGATGGAAGTGTTACGATTACACCATTCAACATTTATATGTGCTTGGTACTTCAACAATAATTGTGGATTGTAAGGAACCAATAACCGATTGTCAAGACAAACCCCATTCTTGGTTACTGTTAATGAATCGTTCTTTCTACGATAATGAGGAAAACCATCTTCTTATATGGTAGTTGTCCTTTGAAATTTTTTTTGGAAATAGGCGTGAGCATTTTCCGTTTTTCATGCAAGGCAGAGATTTGTTTGACATTCCACAAGGTCCATGAATCATATGATCTTGAACACATTTATGCAATTCAGGATTACTTATTGGACATGGGATTTCTGCAGATATTACCTTATCAATATCATCAGGAGTTAGGTATTTGCTACTGGGATGCAAAAAAATCAGTATGTGTGCATGAGGCAGACCGTGCTTCTGAAATTCTATGGTATACATGACTGCAAATAAAGAAAAAGACATTTATTGACAGAAAAAAACAATCCAAACTGTGGGAATAGAAACAATATTACAAAAAGGGATGGCTTACATGCAATGGTTTTGCCTAGTAGATGATTCTTAGTTAAGTCTGTCAAAAGTTGTTCAAACTTGATTTTGAAGACCCTTGAAACTATATCAGGACGTTCTGTTGGAGATAACTTTAGCTTAGCAAGTAGTCTGGTTATTTCTGGCCATTTAGGATTGCATGTGAAAGTTATAAAAAGGTCTGGGAATCCCATATAACTACAAATAGTCATTCCATCAAAATATAGTTGGTCCATAAATCTACGGCTACCAATAAAAGATGAGGGAAGAACAACCCTCTTTCCCTGTTGTGATCCTTGAGTTTGTGAGCTAGTGGAAGCCTGACAGAGGTTATTGTATTTATCGACCCTTAACTTTGATTGATTATATTTAATGAATGATAATCTTTCAGACTCCATCATTATATATCCATCAACTATGAATTATTGAAAAAGTCGTCTAGATCTAAGCATAGTTTTTGCTTCACATTCTCTGGTTTGTAGTCTATAACAAAACCATTCCCTAATTGTGAGTCTGTTTCTTTTGTTGTTGAATCTTGGTTTCTCTCGATGATTGACATCATGTCTATAACCATCTTCCCCATATGGGAAGAGTAAAGGATATTGAAATCCTAAATAGCTAGTGTGCAATTCATTTATTCTTTGCAACTTCCCAGACTGCTTTTCCATTATGATGTCTCTCCCTGAAGCACTATCTACATCACCAACTATAAGGGCTATAACTTCTGAAACATTGGGGATATTATATATCCTTCCATCTTTTGTCCTATCTGCAATAAGTCGCAATTTCAAGTCATCAAATGGTTGGTCTCTATATCTGTCTCATGCCATTCTAAAACATTTGGCATGAACATTGAATTCGTCTAGCATCATCTTGAATTTGCTGACAATTTCCGAATCAATGATGTTTTGATTCCTGCAAAGGTCAACTGGTCAAATAACCAATTATTGTATTTGATTAACATTGAATAGAGGAAACATTCATGTACCTTAAAGATTCCATTCTGTTTTGAACTTCATTTTTAGTGTCGTAAATATAAAGTTGGGCAAACTTGGGAAGTCCTCCTGGGATTGGTAAGAGGCTTCCTATTCTATGACAAGATTGACCTTGAATTCGTAAATTAGGTGGCCATTTTCCATTGTTGAAACTGGTATCGACTTTTGCTCCGGGAGATGTAAACGCAAACATCATATTGTATGTTCTAATGTGATTTTGATAGCTCTTGCTCTCTTTTGACTCATTATCAAACAAAAGACGTTGCAGAAGAATTGGCTGGTCCTTTAGAGTTGGTAATTGAACTTTACCATTACCACAACACATATAAAATGCCGGATTGCTGGACCTTCTGCTTTTGTTAATCCTTTCCTCGTACCACATATAGGCATTGCATTCCTTACATATGAATAGTGGATCACCAATGTCTGCATACATTGTGCACAATTAAATATATGGTCAGTAAATAGAATTCAATATATGTTTAGTACAAACTATAACTATGAAATACAATCTTATCTTGGAACTATGTTTTGTGGAATTTTGTCATCTTGTTCTATACAATCTTCCATTTCCTCATTAGTGTCCGCTGCTGAATCTGAGACACTTTGTCCTATGTCTAAAATGGTGTTGTTATTTTGTCAACATATATTTAATTTAGAATGTATAGTCATATACGCAACAATTTAGAAACTACTACCTGCACCCATATTTTCGATTGGAGTGGTTGTACTTGGACATATTGTAGTATCATTTACTACTCTCTGGAAAGATGATTGACCTATGGATCCAGCAACCTCAAACTTTCGAAATAAATTTCGACGATGAGAACTCTGCTCAAATAATCTGTGGTTGATTTTGTTAGTCCTTGTCTATGGTGGTTGACCTTTATAATACTCACCCATATGATTATGTGTTGGAGTATCTTGATTGAGGAAAGCATTCATTGTTATATCACATAATGGTGTGAAATTCCTTTTCTTGCGTTGTTCCTGGTCAAGTAAGAGACTTTAAGTCTTTTGTGCACACTTCATTTTCTTTTCTTTTAGCACTAACTTTCTCTTTAGTCTTGCATTTGCACAACCTAGGTTTGATAGCACCTTCGGATCACTCATATTGGTTACTATGGCAATAAACTTGGAACTGAAACAAAAGCAATTTGAACATTCACATTAATCTGTTAAAGGTAAAGTCATTAATGGAGTAGATAAACAACTTTAAAATTTTTCCCAATACACAAACACATTGACATAACATTAATGTTGAAAAATTAATTCCAAGATGGAATAAAGACAGGGTAGATGTCTAACATATGCAAGAACCAAACATTAAAAATAGCATTTAATCCAACTTACCTCACACTTCATTTACTTGACTGGTTGGGTACTTGATTCCTTGCATTGCTTGCTGCTATGTGTATTAGTTTTTCTGATGTGTGAAGCTTTGAAACAATTCTTCCTAAAAAAGCTTTTGGTTCATGGTCCATGAATAAAGCGCGCCAAAATTAATTTAATTTAATTTTATGAAATCCTTTATTATAGAAATGATTGATTGCATGGTATGGGCAGTTCGACTTCTAAATGCTTTTCTAGAACGTACTTGATGTAAATGTCTACATCCATTAATTAAGCTTTCATTTCTAAGGGTTTTTTTTTTAATTAAATAAAAATCACTGTAACGATAGAACTTTCCATTTGGATAACCCCTCGCAACGTTTCAGCATTTATATATGTTGTTAACTTTTTGCTTTTTCGAACTTCACCATCCAAACTCTTCAATGGCAACCTATAAGGAAAATGAAAATAACTCTACAAAACGTTACTCCTTCAAGAACTGGTTCCAGACTTCAATGACTTTGGTTCATCCACAATGGGTAAGTCATAAAGTTGTGTTTTCATTTAGTTTTAACGCTTCTTTTATTGTTAGATTGCTGGAAAAAAGCAATCTTGAATGAAATGTTCAACCACTGCACCGTGTATAGTTATTAGTTTTCTAAAAATCCCATCTTTGTTGGATTTTGTAATTGTTTGTAGGAATTGGTAGAGTTTGATGAAACCTTCTTTACTTACTGGGGACAACACATGGTAATGGGCCCAAACTATTTCCGTGATCCGGTAGGAAATTTTATTGTGGTTGAATTTGAAGATTCTTTGATGGAAAACCGCAAATTTTGGATAGCTAATGAACTTGCAAAGTTTTATAAGTTGGATGATCTTTACTGGTTAATAATCCTTTAATGTGGAAACCGGTATTTCCAGTTTAGAATTTTCAGTTTACCCATGGAAGAAATCAATTATCCTGCACCCAATATGCTTTCTATGCCGCAACGCACTTTGTCTTCTTCAAGGTTTATGACTTGTTTAAATCAGAGATATTAGTATCTGAGGTACTATTTAAAACTTTGAATCATTGTATCCCATTATCTAAAACATTTGCTTTAAATGATTTGTTTATGTTTAACTTGCTTGCAGAAAACCATTCGCCTAGATGACTCCTTTGTTATTTTTTGGGGACATGAATTGACTATCAACAAATTTAAACTTATTGATCCGCATCAGAAGAAACATGATGTTGGTATCCAGAAATTAGAGAATGGAGAATTTATAATACATGAAGGTCTGTTGGAGATATGTCAATACTAAGATCTGAAGGAAAACAAAGCCATACACATGAATTATGTTGGCAAAGATACGTTTTTATTCAAGGTTTTTTCTGCTGAAGCCATTAAGATTGATTATACTTCGCATTTGGTGAGTATTAACAATTCGGAAGCCTTATCTTCAAATGATGGAATATCTTCAAATGATGGAGGTTATGATCCTGCAGACTTCTACCATTCAATGTCAAAATGTTTATCTTCAAATGATGCAAAATCTTCTTCACTGGTAACAGATTCTTAAACTTAGTTATTTGAATTATCAATTTGTTTGATGTGTTCTAATTTATTAAAATTCAAACTTCTTTCAATACTTGGATTCTGAATTTGCTGGAAAAGCTTTGGTTAAACAGAGGAAGCGCTATTTATTGGTGAATGCAGAAGGTGATTGTTGGCCTTGCAAAATTAGATGGTCTGGAAAAAATAACAGTCAATGTTATTTAACTTGTGGGTGGAAAGACTGCTGCAATAAAAATGGATTCAAGGAAGGCACTATGATCCAACTTGGTGTTGATAGGGACCTCAGCATGTATATTCATGTAATGGAGATAACAATTTAGTTCTGGTTCTTTTCATCTTTTTGTAAACATTATCTATATTTTGTGAACATGTTTAATGAACTATTAGCTATATATATATATATATATATATATGTATATATATATATATATATATATATATATATATATATATATATATATATATATATATATATATATATATATATATATATATATATATATATATATATTGGATACTATTTGCCTAATGATTCGTTATGGTTCTCGTTCTGATCTCGTAGTGCTCCATCTTGAACTATTATTAATGGTCAGGTGTTGATCATATGTTTGAAAACATGACGTAAATTTTGTAAACATCTTTAATGAACTATTAACGTACTCGCATACTATTTTGCAATCAACGTACTTTTTACACCAAAAATCAATAATCAATAATTCCGAAATATATGTATAAGGATTCTTAGAATAATATTACCATAAGAATAGATATCCAAAAACATTTACATTGTAATAATAATGTGCTATATAGTTTGCTTCTACCAACATTAATTATAAGCATTTTGCATCCTTCATAGTCAACTCGAACAAAATACACCCAAGTCCACCACAAAAAACATTAACATGGTATGGTTTCCAAAAGCCAAGTTACCATTTACCACCCATTTTTAATATACATATATTATATAGATGTCTAATTACAAACAGCAGTGGCCCACATCAATGTTTTTCCTGTTTCATTCGTTTCTTAGTTTTGGACCTCGAAAATTCTACACTTGGTATATCTTCAAGGTGGTCGCAATCAACTTCAAAGTCCAACAATAAGTCCTTTGTAGGGGTAACACAAAAATCAATATAAGGATCATGATATGCTGAACCACTCAGTCAACTGCAGCATATAAAAAAAGTATTACTATGACATCCATTTTGTTAGTTATAAAACATTTCATATTTAATAAAATTACATATCTATCTTACCATGCTATTGTCAGCCTCGGTATTTTTATTACTCTTAGGTTCTTTAATTTGTCCATTTAAAAAAAAGTGCTTAGAAATTGGGAAATTCACTGTAATGAAATAAGTATACAAACAGTTTTAATTATAGAGACCTTTGCTGTATGACTTGGAGTTTTAGTGGAAGCAAGTGTTTTAGATTGCGTACTGCAGGGACTTAGATCTACAGGATCAGACTCTTTAATCTGTAAATTGCATAAAAATAGCATATCATAAATTTAGTGTCAATTGAAAACTATAAAAATTGACTGAAGTACAGATACCTTATTTCCATGAAATCCAGTTTTAATCGGATTTGTAGCTTTCGATTGTGTACTGGAGCCATATATTGCAGTGGGACTGGATTCTTTAATCTAAAATTACCATAAAAGTACCTCATTAGAAAATTAGTGTGAACAGAGAAGTATAAACATAGGTTAAAGTACACATACATTTTTTCCACGAGATCCACTTTTAATCAAACCAACCGCCATAGATTTCATCCTGGAACCACATATATCTGTGGGACTGGACTCCTTATTAATCTATAATTTCCAAACCAACAGTTATTACATCATTTATTTAGTATCAGAAATAAATGACTAACATAAATTTAAATGAGTCTTACCACATCTGTCTGAGACTCGTAAGAAATAATGGGAAATGATTCATTTTCGTTGTTAGAGTCAGAAACAGATATATGAAAAGACTGTTTACCTTGTGCATTTAGACAAATATTTATTAGATCATAAAAAACTACATACAATGCAATTAGTGACATAAATAATTTCACCTTTTGTATTTGGTCTCTGCCCTTAGAATTTTCCTCAGTACTGGAATCAGACGTAGCTTCAGCGTTGGACTCTTTATTCTACATATCAACAATCAAAAATTTAGTAATTAAAAAGATTTAATTCGATGTAACTATCCCAGTAGGGTAGCTAAACTTAAAGCATCATATAAATGAGTTACCATCTTTGACTCAAGTTTACTTCTAATAAAAGAAATGGTTTCAAGATTGTATGAAGCTTTCATGACCGATGAAGATCTGTTTTTTGGTTTAACTCTAACCTTGATGCAAGAGTACATCCCAGCATAACATCTAGATCCTCTGGAAAACATTTCGGATCATCCTCCCCATCCTAAAAAGAAAAGAAAAACCCATTAACAATAAACTTTTGTTAAATTAATAAATCAACATATCAATACTACCTCAATCATCTTATTCATTAACTCAACAGCTGATACACCAATCAAGTTAATATAGTCTTGATCCCATATGACGAAATTCGCATAACTATCTCCATCACAGACCTGTAATTCCAACTTATATCTACAACAAAAATGACTCCTTTAATTAAAACCATACAACATACATTAACATATCTAAACTATAAGAAATACAAACCTAATTCCAGGTTTTCCATTATTAAACCCACACATGACACACTTAAAAGCACCTATCTCTTCAGTCTTCTTCCTGCAACCATTCCCTAAATTAAACTTGACGGTAGTTGCAACAGTAACACAATACACTTCCTATATACATAAAAAAAGTCATTATAATAACAAACTTAAAAATCCAGTAACGATGTTAAAACCATTAGTTAGTGCTATATTACCTCCTTCATTGTTGTGATTTCGGATATTGTACTGACAACAACTTTATACATAAATTTCTCATGCTCACTATATTGAGACGGTGAACTCAACTGGCTAGCTTCTTGACTTTGACTAACTTCATTGCCAAAACGTCTGTAATTCCAATATGTATGTCAGTATAATATAATAATAAATGGAAAACAATATTCTAAGAACTAAGTAATTCAAGAAATAATTCAAGAAATTCAAGAAATGTGTACTGTATCCATTGCTCTTTGAACCGGACCAATTCAGAACATTCATCACCCATAAACAACTTCAAACCATTCCACGAATAAATCCATCAGAAAAAGAATGAAATACAAAATCACATTACTCCAGCATAAAACAATGAATTTAAATTCATAAACCTGAAGACGGTTTGATCTTAGCTTGAGTCAACATAACAACAACAACAAAGAAATCTGGTTCTCCCCTCCAATTACTCATAAATTTAAAGTAATAGGAATCCCACAAGGTACATCCAATAACAGCAGAACTGTATAATGAAAACATAATACATTATAAATTACAATACATATACGAAACCCTAGTAAATTAAAACACTATACTTAAACCCTTATATGAAATACACAAACCTTAAATCCCTTATATGAAATACAACATTCTTGGACTGGGGATTACACCTCACATTATCCACCACTCCAATAACATCTAAAACCAATATTACCATGAAAACAAAATCATTAAATTTCTATAGGGTAAAGTAAAAAAGCATTAGTATATGTACCTACCATACACCAAATCAACAGAGAATTTTCCATCAACTATATGCTCGATACTTTTGAAATTATAAATGTTTAGAGGAATACTTGATATTGGTTGATCTTTTATAGTTGTTGCACCTATGAACAATAACTTGTAAGGGTGGTCCCAAACACGAAATTGTCCTTGGTTCTTCATGATCTTAAAATTATGCATTATGTAAGTATGACCCTCAACCAACTTTTGTTCCCACAAACCTATATCTTCCTTTTTTACCATTGCAGGAATCATATCTCCCTGCAAAAATAACGTTAACAGTAAACATCATTCCATATACCAAAAAATAAAGAAGACAACAAACTTGATTTACCTTCAGATCCAAAAGAATCAACTCCATATGACGATTTGTATCCCGGTTTTCAACAAACCACAAATCCTTTACTCTCACAGCAAGCTTCAAAGTCTCTTTCTTGTCATCTATATCTTTGATCAAATCAAATTTTCTAGCCATTTGAAGACAACAAATGTAACCTCCACGAACCCGAAAAAGCACACACGAAATAAAATCCATTTACACAACCCGAAAAGTATAGAAATAACAAAAAATAAAACTCAAAAACAAAGCAAAGGAAGATCATACCTCACCTAACTGGGGAAACGACAATAGAAACCAAAAGCGTTAAACACATCCAAAACACAATAACAATAAACAACAAACAATGAACTGGAAAATACAAACATGAAACCTAAAATAATATTACAAAATATATTAAAGAGGAACGAAGTTAGAGGAAGTGAGATACACGATCAAAGTAAACAACATCCAAAAAACAATATTTTACAGTTAATAATCAACAATGCACTAAAAACCAAAACGAAAAATCATCTCAAACCAATCCAGCTACACCTTCAAAACAAAACGAAAAATCATTTGAAGCCAACTCAGGTACACCATCAAACCAAAGACTCTGGCACAACAACACAGAAAATACGGTACTATATGGAAGGAAAAATTCAGACAGTAAACTAGAAAAAAAAAACGCATACCTAAACCGGAGAAAGGAAAACACAAGAACCATATGAAAAAACCAAACCACTAAACACTACCCTTAAAAAACGATTTCAAACACGGTTGAGATGATTAATGCATGCAACATCAATCACCTCATGCACAGTTTCCCTTCTTCCAACACGTAACAGGCGGGAAACACAAAATTACTTTTAACCCCGCCCATTAAACCAACTTCAATCTGAAGTAAAGGGTTAGAGCAGTCAAATACTGAGGTTTGGGTTTCTGATTAGTCCCAACGTTATTATTTTACCAAAACACCAGTTTAGAAGACAGATGTCAATAGTTTAGATTGGGGTATTTGGGTAATATCTAACTGTGAAATTACGAAAAAACCTGAAAAAGGGACACGTGTCAATGATTTGAGTTGGAGTATTTGGATAATATCCATAGGTGTTTGTTTTCTTATAGTTTAGATATATCATTAGAACAATCTAATAAATAATACATAATTCACTCATACTTTACGTATGTCTTATGTATTCCTTTTAGTTTTCCCATTTTTCTTTTCTTTTATGTAACTTCTGTATGTCTATTTTCTGCATTATCTTCATCTCCTAACTTTAACAATTTTCAAGTTAATTATCATGCAATCACCTATTAGTATCGTCAACACACAAAATTGTAAGATGCATTATTTGTTTCACCCTTTTTCCACCGAAGAAAAAAAAAATCGTTTAATATATATTAAAATTGTATGCAACATAAAAATAATTATTATCAATATTTTACAATTATAACTTTAAACTAACCATAATTAAAAATAAAAAAATCAAGAACAATTAAGAAGTATGACAAATTTAAAAGAAAAAAAAAAACCCAAACACGATATTTAACGAAGAATTATAAAAATCAGTGGATAATATTTAATGATCAACATCTTATTAATAGTCCTACTACAATTTTTCATATTACATAATATTTTTCTTATAATTTTTTACCAAATCTTTGTTCGACTCTGGAGTATCTGTCTCGTCATTATGGCAGAATTGCTCTTTCTATGAACCCATCTCAAATTTTCATTAAAAGCTTAAATTCCTTTTTCTGCCGTTGTTATATTATTTTTTTTGAATTCGTGCTCATAACACAATACCATGTTTTTTATCTTACAATTAAATGTCTCGTGATCCATTTATCTCTGCCGAATTCCTTAAACTTAGCTTTGACAAAAAGCCAAGGCTTTCCAACGTTTTTGTTTTTTATATATATATATATATATATATATATATATATATATATATATATGAACTATATTTATATATGATTACATTATTTATATTAATTTAGTTTAAAAGAAATTAAGATTTAAAAATAACATTTTTCCTCTCTGATATTTCTTTTATTTTTTTATTTAGTTTCTTTCATTTTTGTATCTCCATCCATTCTTCTCTTTTACTTTATACTAGTGCTATACTCGTGCATGCGTACTGTGCTTTTTTCTTTTTCTTTTAATTTTGTACTTGTAAAATAAAAAAAATATTAGTTGTATTTGTAATGAATGATTATTTTATATATCATTATACAATATTTGTTGTTTATTTGAATAATAATAATAATAAATATTATAGTTAGATATTATTATAATTAGTATAGATTATCGTTAGATATTATTCAAAATTGGTTACCAATAAATTTAGATATTTTGTTAATTACTTAGAATAAAAATATATTATATTTTTTAATAGATTACTTTAAAATTTCTTACAAATAATCATAGATATTTTGTTAGATGGAATAACAAAATATTATGCTTTTTTAATTGCTTACTAATAAATAAATTAGTTACAAATAATATTATGGTTATTATTATTTTGATATTTATGTATTAAAATGTCACATAGTTACTGGTTACTATAATCTTTGGAGAGATATATTAATTAAAAGTTTAAATATAGTTGCAAAAGTGAAGAATTTTTTTTTTAATATTTTGGAAACAAAATTACAAACAAATGAAAGTAATATATGGAAAAAGATGTTTTAAGAGGGAAAAAAACTGTTTGGTGGATTTGTCTGCGTTCAAAGAAAAAGTTTAACCCTAGGTGCAAAAGGAAAAGACAACTTCATGACTGTATCAAGAAGAAAAAGTTTAACCCTAGATGCAAAAGGAAAAGACAACTTCATGACTGTATCAAGAAGATTGTGCACTAAAAATTTCCAAAATTGGTTACCGTGTTTTCATCTTGAAAAAATAAGTTTGTTTGTATATAATATGAAAATGCATAGGATTGGAAGACGACCGTAAATTCAATATTTATATAATATTGTTATATTTAAATAGAAAAATTATATTTAAGTGTTATAATTATATATAGTATCTAAATAAATAGTTTGATAATATTTAGATGTAAATTTATTTGCTTTAAATTATAAAATTGATTAGTGATATGTAATTAAACCGTATAAAAGGTTGAAGTGGAGTTTACACTTTTCCATATAAAATGTAGATATAAGATATTTTAGGAATTCCAAAACAAAATAACAATAAGAAGAATAATAATCACAATAATGATAATAATTATTATTATAATACTAATACAAAATAATTGTACTATTATTAATAACATTAATATTAATAATAAAAGTAATAACAATACTGAATATTTATTAATATAATAATAATAATAATATTATGGATCCTGTAAAAAGAATAATAGTATGAAAACAATTAAATAACTAATTACAATTTTTATTGACATAATTTTTTAATTTTATTGTTATATGTGCTTGTTTTAAATAGAAAAAAAATGTGAAGATATTAAAACTTTTTTTAATTAGAAAAAATAACTAATACATAAAAAGTATAATTTGATTCCTCTAAAATTTTTGTCCAAATTTCACTACTACCATTGTCAATCCTTACGTCTTAACCACCTTCTTGATTTAGTTTAGCATTAAGAACATCTAATGCTTAATCAAATGCCTCTGATTTCTCCATTATCAATAACCATATGAACCTTGAGTAATTATCAACAATGAAGAGAAAACATAACCTTTGTATCGTGCAACAATGTAAGAATTAGACACCATTTTTCCTTCGAGCCCTCCCAAGTTTTTTAAAATGATTAAATTATTCCTTTTGACTTAGACTAGAGTAATCATACTTCAATTCTCGGATAGCGGTGGAGGGGTGCATGAATTTTTTTTCCGGTGTGGGTGGAGTAGCGGACCGTGAAATTCGGTTAGTATGACCGGATCCAGAGAGATAGGACCGAATTATGTGTTTCGATTTGCAAAGCGTGGTATCAGACTTCAGAATCTGATGTAGTGACACCAGATTGCATAATGCAGTGGCTGTGTACAAGATCTCAGAGTGTAGTGTTGGTCAATCAGATCCGGTTATATGTTTTCGGATACGGGACAAAACTCTGAATTCTATGATCCGGTTAACAAGTTAAATTTAAATTATGTCTTTGGTCTCCATTTTAATATAAAAATATTGATTTGCTTTCTCTAATTTTATAAGTCTTAATTAGATCTATTTTTTATAAATCATACCCTTTCTATTAAATTGGGTTAAATAGCATTTGAAATGTACGTGTCATTTACATTTGAAATGCAATGGTTTAGGGAAGAGATAAAGTTATTGCCTCTTTTAGTTAAAGCCCTAAATCTGTGATACGTGTCATTTCCACTCACATTAATTCAGAAATAATATTTTAGAACTATTTTCATCTTTTTCATTTTCTTAGGGTTTGACTCCAGAAGTTTCTTTTTGCAATTTTTGGCCATCACATCATCATGAGAGCAAAATTAGTCGTCTTCCCGCTATGAGGTAGAAACCAGTGCTTCATGCTAGAAAGATTTGTATAAAATTATAGTATAATATTACATGCTAGAAAGATTAGGTTTATGTGGGAAATGAATGAGGTGGATAAAGTAGGGATGACAACTCGGGGCGGGCCAGGTGGGCTGGCTTGCAGGTCTGCATAAAAAAACGTGGGGCGAGTTGGGATGTTGAATCCGTTGGCCTGCATAGGCCCGCCCTGCATAGGCCCATAGCCCACGCAGGCTAAAGGCGGGGTGAGACAGACTGGCTCGCTGACCCATTTATAAAATTAAATGTTCTCATTTTTTAGTTCTCACATAATTCATTATGTTGTTTCTATAAGTTCCTTTTATTATTATTATTATTATTATTATTATTATTATTATTATTATTATTATGTATAATTATTGTGTATAAGATAATAAATTTAGTTCTTGAATATGAAATATTTTTTTATGCATTTTTAGCTACATGTCTTGTAAGTGATATGTTGTTATTGTACTTTAGCTATAATATTCGTTGATATTGTTTCTTTTCTTTGATTGGGTAAACTAATTTGAATTATTTCAATAGAAAATGAATATCAATTATTATGAAAAAATAAAAATAATTTTTATTTTTTTCATCACAAAAAAAAATATATTTTGCTCATCACAAATGCGAGCCAGCCCACGGACCCGCTGGATAGACGGGCCAGAAAAATAAACTCGATATTACATTACGGGACAAAACAACCTGATCCACACTTTGCGGACCAAAACGGGTCAGACTGACCCACTTTCCCATCCCTAGAACAAATGGGTACTTATAATCATCTACAGTATCAATACTAGTTAATAGCGGTCCAACCCAATATAGTTAGACAAAACGTGAAAATACAGCTGCTAGAAGGAGTGAAGGTATGGAAAAAAAGGTCATAGTACATATATTGCAATTTTCTGATGATAAGTTGCTTACAAGTAAATAATGGTGGTTAAAAGTATTTTTATATGATTTGAACTAGCATTAAGACTTAGAATAAACCTCCATAAGAGCATAATAGATGGAATGGGTGTAGAGGAGAGTGAAAAAAAGAGATTTTCTTTGATGTTACATTGTGGAAAATGAGCATACCTATTAAATACTTATGAATGAAGGTGGGAAGTAATCCAAGGAGATGGAATTTCGGGAAACCAATCACTAATTTAGATATTCATTTTTGCTTTTGTATTATATAGTATCAAAATCTGCTTTTTCATTTCTATAAACATTCTTACCTTCTATCAATTTTAATTCTTTTAACATTTTTAACAAAAATGTTTATGACATTTATCTGTTTCTCTTTATGATTTGATTACTATTAAAACTACCTTAGGTGTTGTTGATAAATATTATCATCCTAATGTCCTCCTTCTAAATAGAATAGCTTATCTTTCATGGCAAAAAATAACTGCAGTACACACAGTTTTGATATATTCCCTGCCTATATTATAAATTATATATTATGATATTAATAACAAAATTTATCCGAAAAACAAAATTGATAAATTATCATCAAATTTTTTTTGGTTAAATTATTATTTTGGTTCCTTTATTTGTCATGAAATTTCAGTTTGTTCCTCAAGTTTTTTCGTTGTCTCAGTTTGGTCTTTATTTTCTTAAAAATGACTTAATTTGATCATCATAGTTAGTTTGACCAGGTGTTAAAGTCAATGTCACATATCAATTTTTTTTTTTTTTTTTTTAATTTTTTTATAATTATTTTAAAAAAAATTATCTTTTTTTTAATTTTTTACACGTGTCACTTCATAGTTGTGCCACATGTCAAAATTGACACGTGACATTGACTTTAACATCGTCTGGTCAAAGTTAACGGTGAAGACCAAATTGAGATAACAAAAAACTTGATGACCAAATTGAAATTTCATGACAAGTCGAGGGAGCAAAATAATAATTTAACCATTTTTTTCTAAACAATGACTGCTTTTAAATATAAAAATTGATAAATTATTATTATTATTATTTTCTTTTTTATTTTCCTGAATAAACAAATTTTTTAATGTTCGATGCTTAAATACCAATGTTTTATTCATTAATTTTAATTGATTTGTATTTACTAATTAATTATTTTTTTGTTGTATAAGTATTTAAGTTAATTATATTTTTTATTTTTTAATATATCAACAAACTTTTAACGAATTTTTTTCAACAAATTAACAATAAAATATATTACAGATAAAGATTTTTTAAGAAAGAGATAAAGTTTAATAAATAAAAGAAGTCTATATAAATTTTAAATTGCTGGCATGATCAAATAGAAGGAGAGTGTTAGATTGAAGAGAAAAGATCAAAATTTTAGTACGGTTTAATTTTTTATTTGGCCCACCTAGAACCCAGTTCACACGGATTGAACTTATGGTGAGCTAGGTTAACTCACAAACCCGCAGACACAATCGTTTTTTATTATGTTGGACTTTGCATTTAGGTCAGGTTAGGTTGTTTATTTTTTATTTTTGTCAACACATTAATAATTTGTATTTTTGTGATTTTGGTTTGTATTTAGTGTTTAACATCTTTTTGGATTGTATTGAAATTTATTTAGATTTTAATCAGAATTATAATTTAGTTATTTTGAGACAAAAGAAAAAAATTGTATTTTTTTAATTAAATGAGTGAGTGAACCAACTCATTTAACCCAATTTATTTTTTGCTCGTTAATAAGTGAGCCGGGTTGGGTTGGCTACTAAGTGACCAAGGCCGGATTACCCGTTTTGACATCTCTACTCATTTGTATACAATATGTCTGTTAAATAACACACATTTTTCTTAGATAGAACACTTAACCCAATTCACAATTGATGGAAATCCAATGAAGACTATGGAAGGTATTGACGATGACGAAGTAGAAAGCAATGACAAATGATGAAGAAAATAATATGATTGTTGAAGATGCTAGTTATGATATTGATTATTGTTTTATATCATTTTGTAATACAAACTTTGTAATTAGTTATACTTATTCTATTTATCTATTTTACTTTCATTCATCTATCAATATAAATATTATTTACTTTATACACAGGGAGACAGAGATAGAGAAAATAGTGTAGGCACTTTATATTTTGCATAATGAATTTAAATTTGTAGTGAATATATTATTTACTAATATAAAAAAATATAAAATTATAAATAAATAAAACAAAATATCAAAGTAAATATAATAATTCTGAAGTGGTATAGTGGTTTAATTTGGCTTACCTTTATAAGGCCATGAGTTAAAATCCAAAATAAAATGGATTTAATTTAATTTTGTTTTCAGCAATTAATAATAAATTCTATTATATGATTATTTTTAATTTATAAATATTCAATAAATTTTTTATTAATTATATTTTTATCAAATAAAAATAATTTTATTTTGGTAATGAATTTGTGCAATTTTAATAAAATCTACGACTGATATAAAATTTATAACTATTAACTATATTATTAAAAGTTAAAAATAATATTAACTAAAATAACACAAATTTAATATTTTTTTGTTACTAATTTTATATATATATATATATATATATATATATATATATATATAATAAATATGTAAAACTAAATTTGTAAAACATTATTAATAATTCAATGATAATAAATAATTATTAATTAAGAAATATTTAATAATTTTTATATGAATTATATTCTTATTACAAGAAAAATAATTTTATTATGTAATATTTTTTTAACATACGTGTTTTTATTCTTTTGAAATTATTGTGACATTTTTATTATTTTCTAATTATTATGAAAAGTATTTGTGATAAATATTTTAATAAATAATAATTTATAAATTGTTATAAATTTCTTTTTCATTTTGCCACCGTTATAAATAATATTCGTTATAAATAATATTTGTAATAAATAAAAAGTTTGTGACAATTAGAATATTAATAGTGAAAAAAATTATTTTTAACGTTATTTATTCGTCACACTCATATTTCTAATAGATCTAGACTTATTGGTTCACAAATTTAACAGATTAGAGTTCATTTTTTATTTGTTAGTAGCTTCCTGCTGCTTCTTTCGAGTCTAAAAAGCGAAACAGTTACATGTGATTATCTTAAAAAGAATTAAGAGAGAATTGTGATAAAGAGATAAAAGATTTGTGAAAATAAATTAGTTAACCATCCTATTAGTATAGATTTCAAGAAGCAGTTAAAAATAATATAATATCGTTAATTTATATAGAGATAGAGAATTAGTTTCACGCGTACAACGTGCATTTAAAGCTTTCATTGTTAAGGAAGGTGAGTTTGAATTGGAGTGGTCCAGAGCGTACGAAAGGATAAGATACCTTTGAAGCCAATATCCCCGAAGCAATCATCAATTAACACACGGCTAAGACGAGAGCCACAACCTTACTTAATCCCAATGCCGACACGGAATTAAACTCCTTTTTTCCTTCTTTTTTTTTCTTTCCTTTCAAATAATTACAACATTTCAATTCTTTTATCACCTATAATAAAAGCAAAACTTACGTTCATAATTTAGAATAAGAATTGTAGAGTTTATGTCTCAGCAAATTTGGCTATATTCTGCTACCTTTTGGGTGATGTGTAAGATCAAAGTTAACTTTTGAATTATTAATTATTTTTGCTAAAATTTAAACTTAGATGGACTTCCCTATCGCAATTAGCATTTGTAGTAAACCATAGTAATAAGTAATAATTGTTGTATTGATAATTCGAAAGGAGGGCTGGACAAGATATTTTAATTTTTTTAGTTTATGAAAATAATATGTCTTCAAAAATTTCATATGATCTAGGACAATTAAGGAGGTGAGTGTTAGTGACTATGTCTCACATCGTTTAAAATAATCAAAGAAGCGAATGTTAGTAACTATATATGTAAAAAACTTTTTCTTCCAATTTAGATATTCATTTTTGCTTTTGTATTATATAGTATCAAAGTCTGCTTTTTCATTTCTATAAACATTCTTACCTTCTATCAATCTTAATTCTTTTAACATTTTTGATAAAAATGTTTATGACATTTATCTGTTGCTCTTTATGATTTGATTACTATTAAAACTACCTTTAAGTGTTGTAGATAAATATTATCATCCTAATACATGTCCTCTTTCTAAATAGAATAGTTTATCTCATGGCAAAAAATAACTTCAGTACACATGGTTTTGATATATTCCCTGCCTATATATATATATATATATATGATCCGATTAGATATTTTGTTATTCTTTTTCACTTTGGTTAATCACAAAAAGTAGTTTTATATGGTGTACTAATTTTTAATATGACTAAGCATTTTTTGTTTCAAACAAATAGAAGCAAGAAAAAAATTATGCTTTTTAGAAGCATTTGGGAGTTGCTTCTCATAAAAGTTGACGTAGTATTAGAAGAGAGATTTTATTGTCAGAAATTATATGTTTGTATAATGTTTAATTTGAGTAAATACCTTTCTTCTTCTTTTGTATAATGTTTAATTTGAGTAAATACCTTTCTTCTTTTTTTTTATATTATATATACTCATAATATTTTTAAAGAAAATGAAGTATATTATATATATTCATAATATTTTATAACTTGGAGAAGTAGTGCTCGGAATCTTCTCTTTTACGAAGACTAAGAGTGTGAACACGGAATCCAGTATGTCGTTTGCGTATTCCTTGGAGAAGGATTTGTCCAACATGGCCTTTCACTTTTCAGAAGAGAGTCTTGGTCTCATCTGAGATAAACTTTCTGGAAGGATTAGGTTTTCAATTTAACTCCGTGAAGGTGTAATGGCCAACCTGAAATTACAGTTTTCTTTGGTGAAGGAGGTAAAGGGAAAGATGATTTTGCAGATGCCATACTTGAACTCTTCCTTCTCAATCTCAAACTTTGCAGCAGTTGGCAGATACTTCCACCAATAGCAGGAATAACAAAATTTGGGGGCAGAAATGCCTCATGGTGTCCCCTTAAAATAAACTAAATCACTGTACAAATTTGAACTAATTTGAATAACATTATTTTGATTGAGAATATAAATAACTGTAAAAAATACTAATTTTAATAGTCAAATTAAGAAGTTAATAATAATAATTTTAACATTAAATAAATATTTTCCATTTATTCACTGTCTATAAATCTTTATAATAATAATAATTTATACTTATATGTTCATATAATAATAAAATTTCAATTCATTAACTAATTACAATACAAATTATAAAAAGAATTAATTTGATAATTTTACACATTTTTTCAATATATATATATATATATATATATATATATATATATATACTGAAAAAAATTAATAAAATTAATAGTATTAATTAAACTAATAATTTCTCAAGTTTATCATCTAAACAATTTTATCTTTATAATTTAAGTTTTTATATGTATAATACTTCTTAAAATTTAAAATATCACTTATTATACAATTACAATACTAAATATATTTTATTTTCACTAAATAAAAAAATAAATATATTTTCAATCAGTATTCTTATTTATCTATAAATTAATTTTACATTATTTATAAATAATTATTTACAATTAAATAATATTATTTAAGTATTAATTTATCAAATATATATATATATATATTATCAACACATCGAAGCAAGAGGTTTTCTTATTCTTTCAAAAATACATCTAAAAAGTAGAATAACAAATAAATTTATTTTCATTTTTTTTAAATTATTAAAATATTTATAGTTTATTATGTTACTGTATTTGAAAAGCTTGTTGTTCTCTCTTATTTTTAGTTTTGGTTTATTTGAAAAATCTCAATTTCTTTTTTCTGGCATACAATTTTTTTTTCTTTCTCAACTATTGGACTTGTTCAATATTCATTTGGAGTCCTTAAGTACAATTCATCATATCACAATTTTAATTACACATTATTTTTTGTTTTGTTTTTTGTATGGTTTTATTCGAGTGATGTATAGCTTTGGATACAACAGAATCAAATAGTTTTTAGGAGAGACATTTAATTTATTATGCTAATTTTTAATATTTTTATTTATTATTAATTTTTTCCACATCATAATATTTGATTTCTCAATTGTAAATGTTTAGAATATGTGTTCTTTAGACCATGAATCCATGATTATATCCTTTTTTGTTTATTGTAATTTTTAATCTTTTGTAAAAATATATAATGATTTAAGGATTAAATATGTTTTTGTCCCTCAAGTTTCAGTGAATTTTGGAATTAGTCTCTCATCAAAACTTTATACCAATTTAGTTCTTTATCTTTCAAAATGCGTGAATTTAGTACTTTTAACCAAATTTTGTAAAGTTTATCTGACATTTCAAGCGCATTTCATTATAGTATTTAAGTTAACATTGAAGCAAAAATGTGTCAAACAGTGTAAATAATTTAAATACTATCATGAAATGCGCTTGAAACGTCAGATAAACTTAACAAAATTTGGTTAAAAGGACTAAATTCACGCATTTTGAAAGATGAAGGATTAAATTGGTCAAAAGTTTTGATGAGGGACTAATTCCAAATTTCGCTGAAACTTGAGGGACCAAAAACATATTTAACCCATGATTTAATTAATATTTGAAACAATAAGAAAGCGAGTACGGACACGTTACATGTATACACATTAACTTATAGAGATGAGAATGAGAGAAAAAAATTTTTATTACATTTAGGTAACGAGAATGGAGAATGGGATAGTAAAACATGCACCCAATTTCCTGCCCCGTTCTCTACTCAGGGAAATTGAAGCATTTGACAACAATGTGTATGTTGAAGCATCTACATCTGCAACCGAAGGTAGAGTTGGTTGTAATTCATCTACATTGAAAAGAGCATCTTATGGTAGTGCATACACTAATGGAAAATGGGCTTATTATGACAGGTAAAACGAGTTTACTATGACAGGTATTATGGTGTCATAGTTCTAGGAGTCAGAAAATGCGCGATTTTTATGACGCTGCAAAAACTTGTCATAGTAAGTTAGACTTACTATGATAGGTATTCGATTAACAGTCATAATAAGCCTAACTTACCATCGCACAAGTTGACGATGTTGGGACAATTAGTGAACTTACTACGCAAATTTTTGTAAAACCTATCATAGTAAGTCCAACTTACTATGACAGGTAATGCAAAGTACGTCATAATAAGTCCAGATTACTATGATAAGTAGTCCAAACTACGTCATAGTAACTCAAATTTTTTTTTATGGTTTTTCTGTTTTACCATTTTTCTTTCCATTCAACTCACCTGCAAATAACTTTCATATCACCAGACCAAAAAATTCCAAACCAAACCAATTCCATATAGTTAAGTTGTCTAACAAACTTAAAAATTAAAACCTATAATCTTGACAACTTTTACAAGTTATTAGCAACACTCAAAAGAAAGGAAGCCAACTTGTTTCTAATTTCTTCCACCTCTCTACCTTCCAATGAGGATGAATAATTAAATATCTACAAAAAGCATAATGAAGTTAAACAATATTCATGCATAAGATTTAAAGCTTTCCTTTTAGTATCCATAGCATGAGTTATCCAGCAAGTAGGGATGGGCAAAATATCTAATTTTCATGATCGAATCCACTTTTGCTCTGATCAATCCATTTAAAATCCATTTTATTAAAAATTCAATCTATTTAAAATTCATTTAATGGATCTGGATTTCAATCTAATCTACATTTTATATATTTTATGGATCGGATATCCATTTTATAAATCAAGATTTTCAAATATGGATAATCCAAAAAATTCCATCCAAATTTTCAATTTAAATTTTTAGTTGGGTTAGGCTAAAGGTTGAGATGGACTAGGCTAAATTCAGACTCGGACGGGCCTTGCTCGACGACCTATACGGATAGGGCAGGCCAGACGACCATAAAGGGTCGGACAAGCCCGACGACCATAAGAGCTTGGGCGGGCCTAAAGATATGAACAGGCTAGGCGGGCCCGACAAACTAGACGAGTCGATCGGGCCCAATCATCCAAAAAATTTGGGTGAGCCCGATGACCCGTACGGGTTAGGCGGGCTCGATGACCCGACGAGCCAAGTGGGCCCGAAGACCCGAATGGGCCAGGCGGGCCCGAAGACCCGAACGGGCCAGGCAAGTTCGAAGATCCAAACGGGCCAGGCGGGCTTAAAGAACCGAACAAGTCAGGCAGGCCTGAAGACCCAAACGGGTTAGGCAGGCTCGAAGAACCGAACGGGTCAGGCGGGTCCGATGACCTGAACGAGCCAGGCAGGCCTGAAGACCAAACCATGTCAGGCGGGCCCGAAGACTTGAATGGGTCAGGTAGGCCCAAAGACCCGAACGGGCCAAACGTGCCCGATGACCCGAACAGGCCAGGCGGTCCCAAAGAATTAAATGGGCCAAGCGGGCCCGAATAACCCAACGGGCTAGGCAGGCCCGATGACCCAAACTGGCCCAGCCGACCCCATGATCCGTACGAGTCCGACCGACCCCATGATCCAAACGGGCATGACAAGCCCAAAGACTCAGATGGACTAGGATGGGTCGACCTGACGACTCAGACGGGTCGTGCCCGACTATCTGTACGAACTGAGTCATGTTGGCCTTAATGACACAAGTTTTAAAAAATTCAATTTAAATTTCTTTTATAAAAAATGGATTCTAGATTTTGAACTTGATCCAAATATTTGGATTGGATTTAAATCTTGATCCAAATATTTTGATCTGGATTTAAAAAAAATCCAAACTACTTTTGCTAAAAAAAATGAATTTGTGTAAAAAATCTAATCCAATTATTTGGATCTAAAATGAATGTGAATTAAATCATTAAAAATCGAATTCATGTCCACCCCTTCCACCAAGAATTGGAATTGTAGTTGTCGAGAGAGCGTACAAAAGGATAAGATATTTTGGAGCGACAAAAAGAAAACATATGTTCATGAATTAACTTACCAAAAAAAATTAATAAAAATTGTTGAATTTATATGTCTCACAAATTTGGCGCGCCTTGCATATTCTGCTGCTCCGGGATCACTGTAAAATGAAAATTAACTTTTCAATTATTAATTACTTGAAGATAAAATTTAAACTTAGAATGACTTCCCTCGGGACTAGCAATTGTAGCAAACCATAATAACAAGTAAAAATTGTTGTATTCATCATTGGAAAGAAGGTTGGGACATAATATTTTAGTTTTGAATCTCCATTCACCGCCAACAACATAGTAATCACATAAATAAATAAAAAAACATATTATTTAACTATGAGAATGTCAACTTGGAAAAAGAAATGGAAAAATCGTCATGTACATCGTCTATAAAAGGAAACCACTCTTTGGAATACATGCACATTTTCTCTTCACTTCACATTACTAATTGAAATTCAACTGTCCATGGCCTCTCAATTCCCAGGCCAGCCTGGTACCCCTGGTACGCCTGGATTTCCATATCAGCCCCAATTCCCAAATCAACCTGGTCAGCCTGGTACGCCTGATACTCCTGGTACACCTGGATTTCCATATCAACCTCAATTTCCAGATCAGCCTGGTCAGCCTGGTATGCCTGATACGCCTGGTACGCCTGGATTCCCATATCAACCTCAATTTCCAGATCAGCCTGGTCAGCCTGGTCAACCTGATACACCTGGTACGCCTGGATTCCCATATCAACCTCAATTCTCAGATCAGCCTAGTCAGCCTGGTCAGCCTGATACGCCTGGTACGCCAGGATATCCAAATCAACCTCAATTCCCATATCAGCCTGGTCAGCCTGGTCAACCTGGTACACCTGGTACGCCAGGATTTCCATATTAGTCTTGAATCCTATATGAGCATGGTCATCCTTAATTTCAGTATCATCCTCGATTCCCGGACTAATTTCGTCACCCTTAATTACCATAAGAATCTCATCTCCCACCAAGTCCTACCACTTTACATCCCATCCCTATCTCCACCACCTTCTATTTTGGAATTCCGGTGCATGAACTTCAATAAGTGATTTACATAATCATCACATAAATTACGTAACTTGTATCCCTTTTGTTGTTTGTTTTCTGTTGGTTTCAATGTTCCATATCCTTTTCACCTTTGAATATGTGTATTTTGGTTGCACTTCTGCATTACTTCACGAAATGCATGTGCCTAGAGTCCATAGACTCATTACAACGGAATGAATGTATTCTATCATATGCGAGTAGTTAATACCCTAACTTCGTAAAACAACCAATACTAGTATTGTGGTCACACAAAATTAAATGAATAAACTTATTCTTTTTACAAAATATTTTATACAACCACTTTATATATATATATATATATATATATATTAAAATTATAGTTTAATAAAGTTTTATTTGATAAAATTTGACAAATAATCATTTTTAGTAAAGAAAACTTAAAATTTAATTACTTTAGCTTTTTAACTTTTATAACAAAATAAAAAATTACTCTATTTAATAATTTTGTCAATTTTATGATACAAAATGTTTTTCAAAAATCAATTTTGATATATTTAAAGGCATGAAGATGAGGCATCGAAAGAATTAGTCCCTGTGTACAACGTGCATAATATTTAAAGCTTTAATTGTCAAGCAAGGTGAGTTGGAATTGGAGTTGTCGGCGGCGTCCGAAAGGATAAGATATCTTTGAAGCGATTCTCACGAACCAATTATCAATCAACATTCACGGTTAAGAGGAGAGCCACAAGCTTAATTAATCCCGATGCCCACACGGAATTAAACACCTTGTTTTTTTCTTTTTCTTTCATTTCAAATAATTACATTTCAATCCTTCCAACACCTGCAACAACACCAAAACAGTACGTTCATAAATTAACTTATAACAAATAAGACTTAAATACCGATTTAGCTCTGTTATTCATTTAGTTTTTTTTATTTTGATTTTATTTTATTTTTTCAATTTGATTCTACTATTCATCAAGTTGGTCTTTTTTACTAACACCATTACAATAATTTACGGATTGTGAATAATTACCGTTATGTGTCATTTTGTAGTTTTTTTATTTTTTTATTTTAAAAAAATATGTCTATGTATCAAGTTAATATCATGTCACGTATTCAGATCAGTTTTCTACACTCAATTGGTTCTGATATTTATTATTTTGTTCAATTTTTTTCCACTTTTTTTTTAAAATTGAACAATTTTGTCTCTCTCCAAATTGAGGCCAAATTTAATTTTTATATAAATGTGATATTGATATTTTTATTAAAATTCATATTATTATTAAATATTTTAATTTAGAATTTGAGTTGGTTTAAAATTAAAATAAAATTTTTTAAAATAGAAAATAAAATCATTGATTTAAAATTTTCAGCGGTTAAAAATAACATAAAATAATATATCTGATTAGTATAATGTTTATGTGATTTTTAATAGTTTATATTATTTTTAACCTCTTAAATGTTTAAATCAATGGTATTATTCTCCACTTTTAAAATTTTGTTTTAATTTTAAAGTAACTCTAATCCTAAATAAAAAATATTTAATAAAAATGTGAATTTTAAAAAATATCAATATAACATTTATATAAAAATTAAATTTATCTCGAGTTGGAGAAGGACAAAATTGCTTAATTTTTAAAAATAAATAAAATCAAACTGAACAAAAATAACGAATATCAAAACTAAATTGAATATAGAAAAGAGACCCTGACACGTGGTATGATATTCTTGACACATGGATTATTTTTTAAATTAAAAAAAATTTAAAAAAAAAACACGAAATGACTCTTTCAGTCACTTTGCATAATCTGTTAATTATAAAAGTATTAGTAAAAAGAACCAAATTGAACAAAATTAACGAATATTAAGACCAAATTGGAAAAAAAAAATTAGGACTAAATTAAAAAAATTGAACAAATATTAAGACAAAAATAGTATTAAAGAAAAAAAAAATTAAGAATAGAAATGGTTGAATTTATGTCTCTCAAATTTGGCGCGCTTGTATATTCTCACTACCTTGGGTGAAATGTAAGATTAAAGTTCACTTTTGAATTATTAATTACTTGATAAAATTTGAACTTAAATTTGTAGTAAACCATAATAATAAGTAATAATTGTTGTATTGATCATTGGAAAGGAGGATGAGATATACTATTTTAGTTTCGAATCTCCATTTATTGTTAACAACATAGTAAACACATAAATATAAAAAAAAAAAAAAACGTGCTATTTAACTAAAAGAATGCCGACTCAGGAAAAGAAATGGCAAAATCTCATGTTCATTGTCTATAATATAAAATCAGTACGCCTCAATTCTGTCGTGGTCAACCTAGTCTACCTCTTATACCTCAATTCTTATATCAGCCTCAATTCCCATATGATCAATATGGAATTTTGCTGCGCGCTTTTTTTGGAAATCAATAAGTGATTTATATAACATCACATAAATCATGTAACTTGTGTGCTGTTTGTTTTCTTGTCGGAACTCATTGTCACAAGGAAATTTTAGGTTAAGAGGAGAGGTGTGACATTGTATGAAACAATGATATGAATAAATAAGCATTTATTTGATCTTTGAACTATAGAAAAATTTGAAATTTTTTTGAAAAAGGATCATCACCTTTCTAAAATAAAGTGATTTTTGCAATATTTTGAAATCAAAGATAATCTTACACTTGATTTTCAAAAAATAAGGAAATGTGGTATAAAATGTTTTTGAAATCAAAGCGATAAATATCAATTAAGTAGACATTCAACATTCATCACAACCAAATATGCATATTGCCTAAGTGTTATGCATGGAGTTACGAGAATGCCATTATAATGCATGAAGTATGACTATATGCGCACGTGATCTTCTAACACACCTTATATGCGTCTAGTAATTTAAATGCATCTAATGCTCCTATATGCGTGTAATAGAGCATATGCGTCTAATGCATCGATATGCGTCTAATGCGTCTAGTAATTTAAATGCATCTAATGCTTCTATATTCAAAGTTAAACTTAGTAAGAAGTTTTTAACATACTTAGTTTAATGGATGTTGACATCATCATTAGCTTATTTTATTTGTAAGCCTAAAAAAAAATTTAGCTCTTCCATCATGCTCATCTCAAACTCACTTTTCATAAGATTTGAAAAATCCTTACAAGGTGATTCATTGGTGGCACCAAATGTGATATCATCTACATAGACTTTCACTAATATGAATTCATCAAAGTAATCTTTCCTAAATAGTGTAGTGTCTACATGTCGCCTAGTAAATCCATTTTTAGCTAGAAAGATACTCAATCTCTTATGCCAAGCTTTAGGAGCTTACTTTAGACCATATAGGGCTTTATTGAGCTTATAAATGTCATTTGGATATTTTGAATCTTCAAAACCAAAGGGATATTCTACATATACTTCTTCCTCAATAAAACCACTTAGGAATGCACTATTTACATCCATTTGATATAGTTTTATATTATTATATGCAACTAATGAAATAATATATGAATAACTTATAGTCTAACTTCAGGAGCATAAGTTTCAGTATAATCAATACCTTCCCGTTGAGAGTAACCTTTGGCTACCAATCTAGCTAGGTTTCTCACAACTTTACCTTGCTCATCAATTTTTTTCTTATACCTATTTTTCTTCAATGATGCTCTTATTTTGGGGAGGACTCACCAATATCCAAACATCATTTTTTTCAACTTGGTATAACCTATCCTTCATTACTTGTATCCAACTTTCATCTTCTAACATTTCATCTAAATTTCTAGGCTCCATTTGAGATATCTCTTGATTTTTTATCTTTGATATTATTGTGACTCCTTTCTTGGGATCATCTAGGATGTATTTACTTGTATGGTATGTCTTTATGTGTGAGGAGGATTCCCTTTCTTCAATAGGAGCATTGAGTCCCTCTAATTAGTTATTTTTAGCATTTACTTCCTCCTCGTCTGGTGAGGGGTCGTCTACTAGGAGAGGATGACTTTTATGGTATCATCCACCACATTTTTGAGTTGGAATATCAAGGATTGAGTAAGAAGATTCCTCTATTCTATTGTACATGGTTTGATCCTACATTGAATAGTGACACAAGGATTCATTCACAATATAACATTGTAGAAATCAAGATGAAAGGAAAATATTCTCTATATGATCCATTCATTCTTTCACATAAAGTTAAACGAATCTATTAGGTTCCTTATCCTTCAACATGTACTAAATTTCATGGTTGGTGTGTGGTAATCACAACAAAGCCAAGAGGTCATGTTAAATTGGATAACATAGAAGAAGAATTGCCTTATCAAGCTACAAAAATGTCAAATATTATACCCGTTACATCAATTGAACAATTACAAGGCTTAGTTGACTCCACAACTCTTGAAGTAATAATTGAAGATGTCAGCCAATTTACACATGATGATGAATATTAGGATCAAGACAATGACGAAGAGTAGGATGTTGACAATATAGATGATTAATTTAGGTCTATGTGATATTTATTTGCATAGTTTGATCTAATTTAAATGTACAATTATTGCAAACTTAAATTTTATATTCCTTTTTGTATGAGAGATGCCTAGGACAAGAGGAAGAGATGGTAGGGTCATCAAGCATGACCATGGTCGACTTGCCATAAAACTAGGTGGTCTCCTTTGTACTACTCCGTCTACTACACAACCTAGGATTTTTGATTCTTTTGCCCCTTCCTCTAGTTGACAACCTATTTATGATTCCTCTTCCCTTTCTACATGCCCACAAACTACGATGTTTGATTCCTCTATTCCATCCACAAACTCTAGAGTGTCACCTGTAAGACTCACTAAATTTAAATAATTAAATAAATAATTATTTAATAAATACGGGTAGGAGAAGTCTTTATTACATTAAATGCTAACCTTTATGATGTGGAAAAGTACTAGCTCAATTGGTTGAGAGTACTTTATTGTGTGAGAGGACTTGGGTTCAAGTCCTGTGTATGTCAATTATGTGTTATTTTGTTTCAGTATGTTTATAGACATGCTTGGGTGTGATAAGTAAATAGATAAACTTTGATGTATGAATATTGTCATGAAAGATGGCTTGGTTGAATTAGTTGTGCACTTGAATTGCAATTGCGGGTTGATGGGTTCAACCTTGGCTTGGACAAAATGACTTTCTTTTTGTCAAAACCCATTTTGGTGTGGAAGTGACCTAGGAGGCAACTAGAAAGGGCTGAAAGCTATGATTAATAGGGAATTAATAATAGTAACTTTTATTTTATGAATTTTTGATTACATTTAATCCCAATTAAGGTATGATTAAGAGACCAAGCAAGGGAGAGAGAGAGAGAGCGTTAGGGGTTGGAAAATTGTGAGCATTGAGCGGTGCGGGATAAGGAATCTGATAATTCTGTAGAATCTATAATGACAACTAGGATTGAATGCTATAAAGATGTTGTTTGAAGGAAGAGTAAAGGTTGATTTTATGGCACTGGGGACTTGGTTGCCAACATTCATGACGGTGTGTCATCCCTTACTCAACCTTCAACATTATCTCGCACAATTCTTCCTGCACAAAAACATATGCAAGAGGCAAAGACTTCGTGAAGAAGTAAGACAAGCCACCCAATTAGTTACTGCAAGTGATGAGAAAGCTGCTACAACATCTGAGGGCTTGGTTGAAACAAATAAGAAATGTGCTATGATGGAAGAAGAAATGAAGTCGGTGAAGCGAGGATTAACCTTAGTGTTGGAAAGACAGACTACAAACACTTCAACGGGTACCAGTCATGTGCATCCACATTATGATCTTGGATGATCAACCCATCCTTTGAACATGGACTTGAAGAGGTAAATCATATGATAACTTAGACCTAGTTAAATTTCAATATTTGATGTATATTACAACTTTGTTAAAGTTAAATTTTTTTGTAGCCTTTTCTACAACTTGTGTTGCTTAATTATAGGATGTACATTGTTTGTATGTTTTATATATTTATGTCTTACACATTGACTTTTCATTTCACAAGTACTATTTGAATGGACTTTTTGTACTATTTACCATGACTTCAACTTTCTCAGCTTCATTTTCCAGTTATAGTTAGTAGGCTTATTTGTATGGTGTACAATGTAAACAAATTATGACTTGAACTTTGTACACTTTGGTACATTATCCACTTACTTAAGTTTTATAAACTTGTGTGTATTGTAATTTGGTATCTATGACTTAATGAAGGATGAAAGTAGTTTAATTAACTATTGATTCTAATTGGAATGACTTATGAATGGATAATTGATATTATATTGATTCTGCAACTTTGATTATGCTTGCAGGTAAAATTTGGGTTGAGAACAAAACAAATCGGATTGGACATGGGTAGTTGTAGTAGTGTTGTTCAGCCCTTACTATTTGTGTTGGCCAGCACACACACCATTTAATAATTTAAATTTTTAAGCGTCATCTAGTGCAAGCATTCAACAAGCATTTTGAATTATTATCTACTATTAACGTCAACTAGCCCACACATCATTTAATATAAAGCGTCAGCTAGCTCACATAATAAACGAGCATTTTAAATTATTGTTTGCTATTATCGTCGTATAGCCCACACTAGTTTTTGTGGCCAACGCTAAAGCTTTATACTTTAAATTTTGGTTTAATTGGTCGGATGATATCCACTTTCATTTGGATGTATCAATTTGGTACCTGCTTATAAAAATGTGTTTTTAGTCTCAACTTTTGAAAAAATGTCTCAATTAGATCCTTTTAAGAAAAAAATATATTAATGCTATTGACGGTATTGATATTTAAAATGACTTACAAAATTAAGTATTGATATTTATATTAAAATTTAGTTGTAAAAGTTATGAATAAAGTTAACGACATTAATAACTTTTGTCTGAAAGGGACCTAATTGAAACACTTTTTCAAAAATTGAGACTCAATTGACATTCTTTTAAAACGGGTATCAAATTGACACATCTAAACGAAAGTAAGTATCATCTAATTAGTTAAATCTTAAATTTTTTATTCAATTTAGCGTCCTGTAGACCACTCTAATTATACATGTTTGTGTCACTTAGATAATAGTATTGCACTGTAATTTGCGTACATTAGACAACACATATGAATTAGTCTCATGATTTATGATTTTTTCGTGGTTAGCTTTCCGACACGAAACTGATAATATATATAAATTCGTGTCAATGGTTGTTAATGTCAGATTTTGATAAACACTATTTACCTAAATTCTTATAGTGATCTGAAAATACATATATTAAATTAAAACCAAATATCCAAATTTTTATACAAACTATAAAGCGTTATGTATCTTTAGTATTTATATATCATATTCTCGATTAACCCAAAGCCGCAATCTCACTGTCTACATTTACTAAAAACATTGCCTGCCACTTTCCCAGAATATATTAAGAAAACAATAACCTCATAATGCATAGTAATCAAATAAAATTAGATCCTCCATAAATTATATATAACTATTATCAAAACAAATAACTTAGCTATATATATAATGCCACATTTGATAGAATAATATATATATATATATATATATAATATAATATAATATAATATAATATAATATAATATAATATAATATAATATAATATAATATAATATAATATAATATAATATAATATAATATAATATAATATAATATAATATAATCCTGATGCGCCTTACTTAATAACCACTCTACCCGTAACTCC
>Ga0209589_1000317_pt1 | contig 62847 bp, 37 predicted proteins | sample CowpeawhiteBW_FD_187525 | JGI IMG/M metagenome (GOLD analysis project Ga0209589, IMG submission 187525) | Root nodule microbial communities of legume samples collected from California USA - Cow pea white BW (SPAdes) (version 2) | ecosystem: Host-associated > Plants > Roots > Nodule | place: USA... | reverse complement strand
CATATGCTATATTTGTTAATGGGAAGTGGGATAGAGTGACACCTACAGATCACATGTTGAACTATTATTGGGAATTCCTCCGTAGAATCTATCAAGCATGAATTGGAATGAAATTTCTAATTTTGCTATTTTTTCTGTCTTTTCTTTTCGTATCAGTTAGAAGAGGGTTTTCCCTCTCTTTATGGAACCACAAGTCTAAGTTTCCAAATTGTAATGTTTTGAGGAACAATGTGCTAAGCATGACCTACAACATTTTGCATAGGGCTTTTTATTTTACAGATAACTATTTATGCCCATCACTATAGCTAAATTGTTGAAATTCAGTTTCTTTTTGGATCATGTATGTTATTTTTCATTTTAAAATGTACAAAATTATGTTTCTTAATCGTACTATTCATATATATATATATATATATATATATATATATATATATATATATATATATATATATATATATGTATGTATATTCCTTTATTTGATGACTACACAGATATCTCAAACTTTCTACCCTCATTCTCAGTCCACCATATTTTTTTATAACTTATTAATTGTCAAATCTTGTCAATTTTTAAATTGCTGGTAATTTTTTTATCCAAAAGTTCATGTTTTATATATTTTGACATCTTAGTTTAATAATTTAAAATACATGTATCATTTATTATCACATGAAAAATATTATTAAAAGAATAAAAAAAAACAGAAAATCAGTAGAGGATCCAAACATCTCAAAAATATAAGACAAAGAAGATAAGATCTCTTATACATAGGAAGTTTGCCTCTATTATGAAAGAAACCCAAACTAATTAGGAGACAAAATAGAAGACTTAGAAGATTCTATCTTACTTTTTCAATTTTATTTACTCTTCTATCCTAATTTTATTATTTGAATATCTGCGGTACTTGATCATTCTATTATATAATAATAATCTTTCTAAAGTTTACGCTAATTAAAGGTGACATGAAATGTCATGTCACAGGAAGAGATGAATTCTAAACTGTGAAGAGTTACAACTTTGAGTCCTCTAACCAATTTAACATTGTTGGTAATTTTTTGTATCTTAATAACCTACATTAAATACCAATTTTTGTTTGAGATAACGCTTTTAGGAACTATATAGATTGAGTCAAACATTTTCAACGATATGAAAGGATACGTAATCTAACTAGTTTTTCTACCCATGCAATGCACGGGGTTTTTGTAGATGTAATTTTTTTGGTAATGATAATGAACAATAAGTGCTATCCAATAATCTATATAATGAAAATATGATGTCTTTAAAAATTTATCAAGTGTAAGATACATAAAATAAATCAATTAAGAACCTAATAAAAAACATATTGTTGTTGCTTTGAGAAGCATTGTTGCTCTATTTCATTTTTTCTTTTGTTGTCTATTTTTTTATCTGCAACAACCAACAAAAAAAAATGATTGATACAAATAAGCACTTTATAACGAAGTGTTACCAAATTACACCTCTTTGTTCAAGCTGTTTTCAATGATAACAATTAAAGAAGCAAAGATATAAATAAGTTAATCTATGTTTATACAAATGAATAAGTTAAAATAAGAATAAAAACTAATTAATTGCATACCTATAATCTCTTTTTTGTTAAACAACTTCAAAAATTTCTTTGTACACAATGTTTTTAGTTGTGTTGGAACCTGTTTTCAAATGGTTGTATGACTTCAAAAGTGCAGGATATAAACAGAATAAAAATAAATCTTTGATATAAGAAGAATTAGGTAATAAACAGAAGACTCACTAAACTCCAATCCAGTTAATGAATGCCTTTGTATAACAGTTTGAATAATTTATCATTGTCAAGTTCGAGTAAAAAACATATACATAGTAAAAAATATCAATTTCAGCTTAGTTAAGTCCAATCAAACCTGATATGTTGGTACTTTCAAAAGCATTGTTGTTGTGTTTAATTTGTTTGTTCTGTTGTCTTATTTTTCATCTGCAACAACAAAAAATTCACTGATACAAAAGAACACTTTATAAAGAAGTGTTACCAACTTACACCTCTTTGCTTAAACTGTTTTCAAACTACATTTGTAGAATGAGATGTTACAAACTTACATCAATGTTTATTACTTCTTGAATTCAACCTTTGTTGTAACACCATCTTGCATTTTAAACAATGATTTTTCTCCAGTCCAAAATAGAACATGCAATACTTTGAAAGATAACAATTGAAGAAGAAGCAAAAAGATAAATAAGTTGATTTATGTTTATACAAACAAATAAGTTAAAATCCAAATAATAAATAATAAATTACATACCTATAATCTCTTCTTTGTCAAAGAGTTTAAAAATTTTCTTTGTACACAACGTTTTTAGTTGTGTTCCTAACATTTCCATCTTCATCTAGTATAAGTATTTTCAATCCTCTTTTGATTTTTACTCTAGAAATAACAACATATAGCTAGCCATGTGTGAATACGGGACGTGGAAGATAAAGTCTGACTCTAGAAAGAATTTGTCCTTGACTTTTGTTAATCGTCATTGCAAAGCATAAGGATATCGGAAACTGTCTTCTTTGAAATTTGAAAGGCAACCCTGAATCAGATCGAACTAAATCCATTCTTGGTATAAAAAATCTGTCACCAATGTTTTTTCCAGTAATTACAGTTGCAGAGATTACATTCTTGCCTAAATGGTTAACTTGCAATCTTGTGCCATTGCAAAGACCTTTCGCTTGATCAATATTTCTTAAGAGCATAATTGGCACACATGTTTTTAACTTCAGTTTATGATTTGGTATCCCTGAACATTTGATATCATTTAAGAATTCAGATGTAAACCATTTAGATTGAACTTCATCTTGTTCATTAGATTGACAAGGTGTATCTGAACTTAAATAAGTTACCTCTTCACCACCTAATAAAGACAACATGAGTTCATTTACTTCCTCTACAAAATTAGTTGTTGGGCACAAGATTGCTCCATCATCAAAATAACCGGGCTTCATCATGTTAACCACAAATTGAGGATAGACAAATTCAACCAATGACAGTAAAGGTAACTCTATATTTGCAATCAGCAGCTGTTTTGGAATCTCAACCATGCACTCACCATTCTCATTTAAATCCATGTCTCTATCTCCAATCTTCAATATCCAATCAACAAATTCTTTGATATCATTGGCTATTTGAGTATCTGTTGTAGTACTTAATCTCATGTTCTTTGAGAGTTTGAGCACTTGACAACACTTCCATAACTCAAAATACTTGGTTGCTAATTTGATGATATCAAACCTAGATCCTTTCTTGATAGCAGGTAAAATTTGCCTGAAATCACCTCCTAACACAACGGCTTTACCACCAAATGATTTGGCATTATTGGCATCATCAACATTTTTCATAATATATCTTAGTGTTCTATCAAATGCTTCAAAGCACATTCTATTCATCATTGGTGCTTCATCCCAGATAATCAGATTGATTGCCATCAAAAGTTTAACATGAAGACTACCTTGAGCTATGTTGCAAGTTGATTCATCATTAATTAACAATGGGATGTAGAAGGTAGAGTGTGTTGTTTTTATACCAGGAAGTAGTAAAGAAGCAATTCCACTTGATGCTACGTTCAATACAATCATGCCTTTGCTTCTTAGAGCAGCTGACAATGTCTTTCACATAAAATTTTTCCCTGTACCACCATAGCCATATAAAAAGAACAATCCTCCCTTTCTTGAAAGAATTGCTGTCATGATATCCTCATATACATGAACTTGTTCATCAGTGAGTGCTTTTAACAAAATGTCATGTTCTTTGGCCATGTCTTCTTTATTATATTGCAGCTCATCAACAATAAATATATTCTGGAATATATGTAGATCTGAAATATCAAGTTGAGGTAATGAAGGATAATCTTTCAAACATCTACCATTTGACATTAGCATTTCTTGTATTTGAAGCAGACAAATTTTCTATAATTTAGCATCTTTAATTTGAAGACCTGCATCAAAAAGTTAATGCAATCAGAAATTATATTTCTATTAATTTAAAGAAATGACAATATACAATACCTGGTAAGTTCAACTCCTTTCTTTTTCGGTACAAAATTCCATCACATAAGACACTCCAAGTAGAATTCTAAACTACATCAAGTTTAGAAATTGTATTCATCGACAACAAAGTAACAAATAATCTTCTAAGTTGATAGCCAGAAGCAAATTCACTTGCTTCTTTGATTGCATCAATATATTCTTTGTCGTCAGTCAACAATCCCAAAGCATAGAAAGCTTCTTGGTAGGTTTCAAAAAATTTACCATCAATGGTCTTTATGTTGTCATAATCAATACAACCTTTTTGAATGGTCAATAATATCCTCAAATAATAAAGGTCTCCAAAGCCAGGAGGAATATAAGTAAGTCTACCAATGTTGTAGCCTTTCTTCCTTGGTTTCCATTCTTTTTCTTTAGCAAACCACACAAATTTGCTTGGAAATTCAGAATAAGTCAATTCTTTTCCTTCTGTATAAATTTTGTTAGCCTCAAACCAAGCTAGAAACATTGTGTTAGCATTTTCTTATCTATTTAAGACCACATTAATATCATCATCATCTTTAAACAAAGCTGATTGTTGGCTAAGAAGATGGAATGTCAATCTCTGAACAGGAGGCCATCTATGATGGATGTCAAAAGCAAATATTCGCCAAGCTGCTTCACATGGTGATGATAGATACCTACAATCGTAATACCTCTTGATCTCATCAATAATGTTTGATTTGTCAGATTCTGAAGAGTTGTTGCTTATTTTAAGAGTAGCTCTGTCAGGACCTTTGTTCACACAGTAGAACAAATAGTTTATTGAATTGGTCTTGTTGCAATACTCTGTACTGACGTGAGCTTAATACCTCATTAGAAGAGGTGGATTGTAAGGAACAACACTTCTATTGTCAAGTTTAATTCCATTCTTCTCAACAAATCTACCATTATCAAGTCTTCTATAGCATGGATATCCTTCTTCATCAATTGAAGTTGAAGATGAGAATTTTTTTGGATAAAATTTATAACATCTACCTTCCTTCATGCACGGTTAATTATATCTTGCAGGTCCGCATGGCCCATGGATCATGTAACTTGAAACAACTTTTTCCAATTTGGGGTACAAATCCATATTGGGCAATTCAGCTGATATTACTTTATAAATATCAATTGGATTTTTCAATTTGCTTTCTCCATCCAACCACAAAAGTATATGGACATGAGGTAATCCTCTTTTTTGGAATTCTACTATGTACATTCCTGGATATATGAAAAAAAAATTGAAATTAGTTGTAAGAATTTCATTTCATCAATATCTTCACCATGTATATTATTTGATACAAAACATACCTATAGTGGTTTTTCCAAAGAAATCCTTCTTTTTAAAACATGTCATCATTTCATCAAGCTTGATTTTGAAGACTCTACATACAATATCAAATATGTCTGAAGCGGATAACCTTTTGGCCAAAACAAATTGTCTTATTTGACTATAATTCACATTGCATGTTATAGTAATGAAAAAATCATGATATCCAATTTTTTTACAAATGGCCATAACATCTTGACAATTGTTGAACATGTACCTGGTACCACTAGTGAATCAAGCATGCAAGACAATAAGTCTTCCAATTAAAGAAGGATTTGTCTCTCCTCTATTAACAACCTCTTGTATTCCATTAAGAATATCACAATGAATTAACTTCTGATTAGCTCTAATGAAAGACAACTGTTGTGCTTCAACCATTGTATAGCAATAAACCAAAAACTGTTGGAACAATCGGCATGCATTGACAATATTACCAGATTCTATAGATCTTTGTTGTATTCTGAATGCAATAAATTCTCTCAAAGAAATTCGAACTCTCACCCTTGATTTACTTTTTGAATGAGATTCTCTTATTGGAATATCTTCTTCATAACCATCTTCTCCATATGGAAACATGAGAGGATATTGCAGTGGAATGAAAGGAGTGTGAGTTTCATGTAGTTCTGTCAATTCACCAGAATAATTTTTGACCATTATATCTCTGCCTACATCTATATTGGCAAAATCACCAACTATCAGTGCAACTATTTTATCACATGAAGGTGTGTTGTAGACTCTAGGGTCTTTGTTTCTGCCTCTAAATAGTCTTAGGGTGAAATCTGATTTCATATTTTACAGTGACAAATCACTAACTCTTCTAAAATATTTAGCAAGAACATTATGATTTTCAATCATTTTATCAAATCAGCAACCAATGATTCATCTAGAACAGATTCCTTACAGTTTGACCTAAAACATAATTAACGGAATAGATGTCAACAAATGTATTTAAATATTTAATTTAAGCAACATAAAGCACATGTTAACTAACCTGAAATGCTTCATTTTGTTACTCATTTCATTTTCGGTATCATATATGTACAATTGTGCAAACTTTGACTTTGATCCATCTTCTGGCAATAAACTACCAATATGGTGATAGTTCTGTCCATTAATAATAAATTGTGGTTGAGCATAACCATTGTTCATTGAAGCATCTATCTTACCACCAATTGAAGTAAATGAGAACATGTTGTTGTATATTATTTTATTCTGTAAAAATAGTTTGCTTCTATGATCTTCACCATTTAACAAAGCTTGAAGTAGATTAGGTGTTTTTTTTAATAGTGGAAGTTCCACTTTTCGCTTTTGCCAACACAATGAGAATTGAACTTCTTTTGAGGTGTTACATTTTTCTGCTCTTTCTTCATACCAAAGTTGAGTTTTACAATATTGACATTCCAAACAAAGTTCTCCAATATTAAGAAGTTCTAAACATCATTAAAAAGCATTAGCATGAAATGCATATATTTACTGTCAAATTATGTACAATTGGTGTTCGTTTACCTTGCAACTTTGCTTTGCAATACAATTCGTTTGTACTTGTAGTATCTGGTTCAATTGTGGTCAAATGACATGCATTAAATTAATGATTCAAATTATGTAGTTATTCACATGACTAAGTTTGGCATTAAATTTGTGAATTACCTTCATTTGTTATTGTTGCTGAAGAATCATTTGTTGTGTCTGAACCATTTTGTTTTGTTGTTGTTTCATCATCAAGACTGAATATGTTTTGAAATGATTGTATGACTTGAAAAAGATATTTGACAACCTTATTCTTAGAGACATAATAGGAATCATTTACAACTTCAGATGTTCCACCTATGGAAAAGAATTATTAAAATACTTTACTTACATGCACTGCCATTATCATTATGAAGATTGATATATATCAGTAAAAACCTACTTACCTGCACTACCATTGTAATTATTTCGTCCATTGTTTCTTTGTCTGTTATTGTTAACAACTGTACTGACTAAAAAAACAAATTGATATAAATTTTAAATTCTTTTTCTTCATGGAATTAAAATAGGTATATAAGAAATTAGAATGAATGTAGAAATATACCGAAAGTACTGTTGTATGTTACAGTAGAAGCTGGAGATTGTGAAGTGATTAAGTTTTGTTTGATTTAATTGTGAATTACAGTACTGGAAGAACTTGATATATTGTTTTCAGTCACTACATTCAAATGAATCTTATGTTATTATTTATTAAAATGAGATTTGAGGCATATTATTGAACAACCAACAAATATCATTCACCAATTGTTGTATGAAATATTGCATTCATATTCTGAAGGTTGTTCATGTTATTCTGTAGATCTGTAAAATTATTATTGTAAAAGTAGTGAATGTAACAAAATAAACAAAAATAGTTCATTCATTGATGTAAGAAGAATTTCTAAAAAAGTAGGTTAGAAACAGAAGACTTACTAAGATCCAACTCTTGTAATGGCTTCCTCTGTATAGCCTTTTCCAATAATTTTTCAGATTGACTTATTTTATCTGTCATTACAACAGGAAACATATTTCATTATGCATCTATGTTGTGAAGTTCCAATTGAAAAAAAAATTAAAGTTATTTATAAAAAGGAAACCTGATATTTTGCTACTTTGAGAAGCATGGTTGGTATATTTAGTTTTTTTTCTTGCATTCTCTTCTTTGTAATCTGCAACACCAAAAAATAAATAAACATACAAATACATAATTTGTAAAGACATGTTTGTTGAAGCCATTCTCAAACTACATGATTAAAATGAGATGTTAGATTACTTCTTGCATGCAACCTTTCTTGTAGCTCCATCTTCCTTCTAAGCCTTGCATTTTTGCAATCGTTTTGCTCCATTTTAGAAAAAAAAATGGAATACTTTGAAAGGTTACAATGGAAGAAGAAGCAAAAACAAAAATAAGTTGACTCAGTGGCTGCAAAAGCTTTTACTGTTTTATTCCTATATTGGTGAATGTATTTCTTAAACTTTTTTTTGACATTGTACCTCTAATCACTATTGTGAAAAGATAAATGTTTGTAATTGTAATAGAAAAGCAATTGTAAGAGTATAAAAAGTTTTTATCAGTAGATAAAGATTAAAAATAGAAAGAGCATGCAGTGTTGACTGTTAATAGATCATAATCAATCATATGAATAGGAGTTCTTTCATAGTTGTTTTGTTCTTGCAACTAACAACACATTTCCTTTTTATGTAGGTACAACAACACATGTTTTTTTTATGCAAGTACTATATATAGTACAACAAAGAGGACAATTTCATAGCAACTTGGTTAAAAATTTTGTGGTCAAACATTCAGCAATTTTAATATGATTATTTGTCAATCTGATAACATATTATCAGTATCTGCACATCCTAAAGCAACATACATCCATACATATGATAGATAAGTATGATAAATATGATGATAGACTACCAAAACATAAATCGCAGAGGAAATTCAATATTCAGATTAAAAGAAGTTCAATTAAAATGGTTTTCTTGATAATATATGAATGAAACATACAATAATTATATACAACACACCAAAAACCATCCTCCAGCTTTTTAGTTATCAATATGATCATACATCTTTTATTTACAGTACCAAAATAAGGTCTGAGTGTAATTATTAATTTTTTGCTATAATATGTGTCACTTTAAATCAATGTTTAATTAAACTTTCATCATAAACTATTTATTTGCATGCATAGAATTTGAGAGAAGCTTCAAACTAATTTCATTAATAAAAAATAAAACTATACATATGCATTGCTGAAAATATAAAAAGTTCTAAGTTGATCAACTACATAAGTAGTAGACATAAAAACAAAACTATTGTTACTCGGCAGTTCCAAAAAACAACATAAAACAAACTCTAAATTAAAAATTACAATATGTCAGCACTTTGACACTCTGATTGCTTTTCATCTGGTCTACTTCAAACACTAGGTCAATAGTTTCATCAAATCCATGAGCAATACAAAATTTCTTCCAGCCACTTCCAATTTTGTTAGACTTCTTTGGATGATTTCTCAACAGTAGTTTACACTTCACTATTTTGCATAGTCCATGAAGAACAATGTTTTTAAATATTCCTTGACGAAGATAATTGCCAAAATCAGCTGGAAAATCCTAACAAATTTAATGAAATAATAAAATTAAATATAAACTAAAAATCAAGGAAATATATGAAATATAAATAAAAAGATAAATATAAATCTACAATAAACATCCACTGAGTAATTTAAATGAATTTCACCATATAGCTAGCTTGGCATTGGTATGGATTTAACAACAAAATTGGATGCAACCATTAAAAAGTCATTCTGACCTCTTTACAATCTTTGAGACCTTGAATGGTTGTCCTAGGTGTAAGCGTTAAAAAGTCATCTTCAACAGTATGTTTGGAACTCTAAGAAAGTTGAGTTAATCCTTGTGATGGAGATTCAGTGTTCTCACACATTCTGTGAAATAAAAATTAAAGTTAAGACAATGAATATAATCGAAGATTTGAAAGTTATAATAAAATGAAGAAGAATTTTAATATTACCTTGATTTTAGTTTAGATGCCTCCTTGAAGTCAACATTGTACTTAATCCTAGTGCATAACTTACAATTTTGAACTTGAACCTTATCTAAATTTAAAAATATAGTGTATGTGAAACTAACATCGAATAAATAGTAATAAGAAATGTATAAAACTAATAAAAAAAGTTTACCTTGAAAAGTTTTTACTTTAGCAAACTCTATACTTATTGTAGTGTTTTGTACTTCTCCACTTGAAAGAAATACATTTGGTTCATCCACATAAATATCAAACAAAGTACATTCTATTTGAAACCTAAACATTGAATAAATTTTATGTGAAATCATTATTTTAACAGGAAGAAGAATGTATGTATTATACTTTATAACTAAAGTACCCATCAGCTTTTATGGCAATGGCATTTAATTTTGTTTTCTTTCCATCAAATTGCAATTCTCTTTCAGTGCCCACTCCCACCAGTAATCCCAAGATATCTACATAACTATTCATAAATATCATATCAAATATTTTAAAAATAAATCACATAACAATAAATAATGATACAAAAAAATGGTACAAAAACTATAAATATTAACTTACCCACTAAATAATCAGTATCAAATCCAGTAGTGGTCAATAATGACAAAGGTGTGTATTGTGGTTTGATATTTGGAACCAAGTTAGCATGAAGCAAAGAAACTTTTGTACCAAACTGGAAATTAATCTTATAAGGGTGGTGTGTAGTTCTGTATATTCCACTATTCAGAGTCACATTAAAATTTTGGATGATATAAACATGGCTTTCAGATATTTCAGTCTGAAATTTGTAAATTAGAGTACGTCTAATGGACACATTTATTTTACCACCCTGAAAAAACTCAATATAATAAACATGTTTAACGTACACATATTTTCTTCATAACAATGATGGAAAACAATTAAACGCAATATTACCTCTTTGTCTTGAATAACCAACTCCATGGAGAAAGAACACCTTGTTTATTGAAATCTGAAACAAACCATGAACGTATGACCCTAACAATGATATTCCAGTTATCCTTTTCCGGAGTAACTTCGCTTAGGTTTTGGCTTTGCTTTTGAACTTCACAGAGAGACATATTGAACTCATAACAACGATATTCAAAAATGAGAAGTAAACAATTGAGTATTAGATTTGTGACATATTTATACTAATATAGATAAAATAAATAAATAAATAAATAAAGATAACTAAAACAAATATAATAAATAAAAAGGTTAAAAGCAGGTATAGAGTTTCAACTTTTTTTTTGGGTCAAACCATGAAAAAAAAGTAAGGATTAATCATAACATGGATTTGGCAATTCTTGATAAACTAAAGGTTCATATGTTAGTTGAGTGTAAACTTTCAAATGGTAGAAGAATGAAAAAAGGACAAAAAATTTAATTGATGTCATACTAACATTTTGTTGTGAAAACTGCGAAAAACAGCAATTGATGTCACAAACCATTAAATATTCATATTGATGTATTCACAGGTTTCATAGAAAAGAACTATGATGAACATAAAGCATGAAACAAATTATTTAAAAATGAATACATAATTTGTTGGCATGATGTATTGAGTAGTGAACCATTAATTGAAACACTAAGGTGGAAACAACGCAGATCTGCAAATACATATTGGTGTATAAAGCATTCAACAAAGAAGAAATCAAGAAAGATGTTATTTCAGAGCTACAAAATAAATGGACAAACCCTAATTATGTAGAAAACAACATATCAATTGCATAATTTTTGGTATTTTCGTTTTTCAAAGAAAAACTACTATATTTGTAAACAAAAACAAATGAAGTACATACCTTTGGTTAAAGATGGGTTGTAAGAATCTCATCCTGCTAGTGAAAAGTAATTTGGCTGAAAACTTTTTACAATTCTACAAAAAGTAAAGAAGAAGTGTTGTGCACAATAAATTTTATGTCAACACAACAGATAACATTTCAATACTCATATAAACTTCCTAGAGAAGCCAAATGTCTTGGATGATTTAATTTAATAACATATAAATTAATATTTTAATAAATTAATATTCGTATAATAAAAAAAGTAAAGATATGACTGATTGGTGCATATTAATTTACAATAAAAAAAATCTTGTGGAAGATGTAAAAAGGTACTCGAGCAGTGCAAACAGTCATATCATTCCACAGTTTAAAAATCAGATTTTAAAACTTATTAAAATTTAAAAAAATGAGAATGAGAATTATGACTATTGTGTATGAAACAACTTTTGCAAAGTCTTATATTCAATAAATAATATTTAATATTTAAAATGATATCAATTATTTAAAAAAGACAAAATCAATGATATGACATTTTGGTCTCTGACATTAATTAACTAGCAAAGATATTCGTATATGGAAGAAGATATGGAGCAGTTACCATTAAATAACTTTGGAAAAGATGAAAATAGAAAAAAATAAAAACACACACACAAACACACACATATATATATATATATATATATATATAATAAAAAACCATAATAATTCATACAAAAATTATAGAAAATTAATCTGTTAAAATAATATAGTTCATGGATGATTTCAGTGGCAATGGTAATATTCATTGATATTAAGCAGAACATTAACATCCTTGTTTGCTTTTTCACCGTCAACCTCGAAAAGATTAAATCTTTTGCCTCTAGTCCATGAACGTCACGAAACATTTTCCATCCACTGCCTATCTTCACAAATTTAGCTCTAATCAACAACTTGCATGGAACTTATGATTTTGGACCGTAAACCACAATGTTTGACAATTGACTATTACGAAAATATTTACATAAGTCTGAATTCAAATCCTGTAAAAAAAAAAGAAACAATAGTAAATAAAATTGAAGTTTTATTAAACAGTAGATAAAGAGAAGATAGAAAGCTTGGTCTACAGATTATAAAAATTATAGGAAAAAAAGGTAAGAAACCTCACCAAAAAGCTTTCTTTGCAGTTGTATTTAGAAAGCCTAAACTCAAAATGAATTAACTTAGACCTTGCTAGAAGAGCATTTGTTCGAACATGACTTAGAAATTTATGAACATTTGATTTTGAACATTGTTCGTAATGGTGTATTTCAAAAGCAGAATTTCCAGTATGTCTTAAATAACATAGTTTAGGTGGTTGTAACTGCTAAAAATTTCTTAGATCACACCAGCCTTTAGTAATCCTGGGATTATAAATATCCATGTTGAAGGTAACATGGTGAACGTTACCCTTCTTATCAGAAATAGTCCAACGTGGACCCAATTCATGGCCTAATGTTCTAACAAACAATCAATTGACGAACCAAAAATCCTTTTCAAAACAGCAAGTTCATAAAAAAATAGTTAAAGAAACACAGAGAAGAATAATGGTAAATAATTTAATGTGTCAACTATTTGAAATGTATTATAAAAATCTGGTCTTCGATGAAAATAGTAAAGAATCCACCCTTCCACTTTCCAACAAGTATAGGTTGTTCACCAAGTATGCATTGTGTAATTGTCATTTGTTAAATTGGTAAGATAGATTTTTTTTAACAAAAGACGAACAATCTCTCAATGAATCGTATATAAAAGTTTACAACCATTGAAAAAGAGATCGTGTTCATTGAGATTGAAGTAGATGGTAATGTAGTGAAAAAAATGGTGATTTGAACATGCATACCTTTCTGTGATGGATAAGAACTTGTTAAAAAACTCAGTCTAATGTGAAATGTTGTAGATGATGATCAAAACCGATGAGGATGAAACATAGAACATAAAAGAGTGTTGGTGAAAAAATCTTAAATCTGAACATGCATACTTTTTGTAATGGAGAAGAACTTCTTAAAAAACTCAGTCTGTCGCTGGTAATGTAATGTGAAATGTTGTAGATGATGATCAAAACCGATGATGATGAAACAGAGAAGATAAGTTCAAAATGATAAACGTAAATGTCTTTTAAAATGTGAAGAGACGTATAGGTGATAAAAATGTGTTGGTGATAAAAATCTAAATTTTAAACATGCATACCTTTCTGTAGTGGACAAGAACTTCTTAAAATCTCAGTTTGTCGTTGGTAATGCAATGTGAAATCTTGTAGATGATAATAAAAATCGATGATGATGAAATAGAGAAGATAAGTTCAAAATGAGAGACGTAATTCAAGTTTGAAATGTGAAGAAAGGTTTTGGTGATAAAAATATTAAATATAACAGTTGAAAAATCTGAACAGTTCAATCATCATAATCTTGAGAAGTGAAAACCATAATGAAAAAAATTTATAAAAACCTGCACCGCGACCCAAATTCAGAATTCGTATTGATTAGTGGATTATTTTAATGTTTTAATCTGAATCAATTTAATGATGAAAACGTGTGGGAGATGATGGAGCAGTTGAAATATCTAGAACAATGTTTAATCATCATTATTTGGAGCAGTGCGAATATTAATGAGAAATATTGATTGACATGTTTATTCGAAGTTAATTGGAAGTAGTGTTCTAATGCGTTGGAATAAACAACGTTTTTGTAAGTGATTCGTGAGCAATGATAAATGGTGATTTTCCATGCGTTGTAACTTTTCATATTTATTTAAATTTAATAAATATTTAATATTTAAACTTGACTCTTGGAATGCAATAATTCTAAAACTTAATATTTAATGTTTAGGTTAAATTATTTTAATAAAAATAAATTAATAGCTAGTATTTAATGTATTTGAGTGACATTTAAATTTTGAATTTAGATGGAATCATAATTAATTATAATTAATTTAAAATATCATTAATATTTGTTTATAGTTATTTCAAACTTTTGATTTTCATTTATTTGACCAAAGAAATTCATAATTAAAATAATGACGTTAAATAAGCTAGGAAATAAAGAAAAAAACTATATAAGAAAAAAACTTCATAAGAAAACAACACATAACTTCATATATAGAAAGTTTAAATTAAAACACATATAACTATATATATATATATATATATATATATAATAACTGCAGATATTATAAGAAGCTTAAATTAAAATTACATACAAAATGCTCAACTTTACAGGCAATTTAATGGATACAGAATTTTTATATGTATGCTTGTTTTTTCACTTTCAACTTCAAAAAAGAACTTCACGGTGATCCTCTGCAGATAGTTGATGAAGAGCACAAAAATTTTTCTAGCCAGCTCCTATCTTAACAGACGTTGGTCTTATGATTACATTGGACTTCGCCCCTTGGTCCGTGGAGAACAACAGATGAAACTCCACTGTTTTCAAAATAACTCGCAAAGTCTTACTGCAAACATAATGTGAAGAGATATTACTTATTAAGAAGTCATTTAAATAAATATTAAAAAAATAAATAAAAAAACTAACCAAGCGTCTGGCTTGAAAGTAGTATCTCGATAGTTCAACTTGAAAATGAATTAACTTTGACATAGTTAAAGGATGACGAATGGCAATATTCTTTAGGAAGTTAGCTTGGATTCTTAAGTCTAAAGAACGTCTAGAGAAGTGGATTTGGAAAGAACAATTTCCCACGTATTTTAACACAAACAATTTGTCTGACTTATCTACATAGAAAGATCTTAAATCATTCTAGCCTTGGGTAATCATTGGAGTGTGAATATCCATGTTGCAGGTAACATTGTGAACATTTACATTTGTAATCAACAATGGTCCACTGTGGACCAATGTCCTTCCTATATTGTATTATGAACAGTCGGTCGACGTGTCCAAAATCCTTCAAAGATTAACATGTTCAGAATAAAGAAGTAAAAATAAAGATAAAAAAATGTGAAGGAATCAAAAAATAAACCTGGTCTTTTAGAAACATAGTAATGAATCCGCCAATAAGTTATATAGAAAGTATGGATTGTGGGGTGGGCATGGATTCCAAGGCAGGATAATAGAGTGGTGATGAAGAAGATTTGTAAGAGAAGAAAATTGGTAACACAAGAAAAAAAAAGATTTTTCACTTGTTAGTTGGTAATGAAGAATTACAAAAATTGGGAATATATAGAAAGAGAATAGGAGAAGTCATACTTGTTCCAAGAGTCTGTACGTACTGGTCAGCCTGCTTCGACATTATTGCAACTCCTTGGGAATAAACATTTTAAAAAATATGTAACAATTATAAGAAACAAACTCGTTAAACAAAAAATTATACAATATAAGCTTTATAAAATAAAAATAATAACATTAGAACAAATCCTAAAATATTAATTATCAAATCAAAACTCATAAAATGAATAATTGCAAATATTAGGAATATTTATAAAGAGAATAGCAGAAGTCATACCTGTTCCAACAGTCAGTACTTAATTGTCATCCTACTTCAAAATTATTGCAATTCCTTGGGAATAAACAACATAAAAATAAGTACGAATTATAAAAGAAACTCGTTAAATAAAAAAATTTACAAATACCAATAAATGCTCCATTAACTTTTAAGAAGATAATAACAAAACAAAAAATTGGACCTCTTCACTTCAAACATTTAAACAAAAAAAAATTAGCATCAAAAGAAAAATCACTTAGATAAAAGAAAATATCAAAAGAAGATGATTGCTTTGCTTGAGAAAGCTGAAAAATAACCAAAAACTACATAAAAATATGAACTTTACATACCATTTTCATTATGCTACGAAAAAGATCAAAGTTCAAATTTTTTGTTGTTTAAGACTCTTGCATGTCTTCGATCTATTGAACACCAAATCACTTAGATAAAAGAAAATATCAAAAGAAGTATATTTCTGTGATTGAGAAAGCTGAAAAGAAACCAAGAGGTGGGTAAAAATATGAACTTTACATACCACTTTCGTTCTGCAACGAAAAAGATAAAAGTTCAAGTTCTTTGTTGTTTAAGACTCTTCATTGTCTTCGACCTCTTCATTTCAAGCATTTAAACAAAAAGAAGTTAGCATTAACATAAAAATCACTTAGATAAAAGAAAATATAAGAAGAAGATGAAGTCTTTGCTTGAGAAAGCTGAAAAAAATCGAAAGCTGAGAAAAATTATGAACTTTACATACCACTTACATTCTGCAACCAAAAAGATAAAAGTTCAAGTTTTTTACTCTTTAAGACTCTTGCATGTCTTCGACCTCTTCATTTCAAGCATTTAAACAAAAAAAAAGTTAGCATCAACACAAAAATAACTTAGATGTAAGAAAATATAAGAAGAAGATGAACTCTTTGCTTGAGAAAGATGAAAAAAACCAAAAGCTGGGTAAAAATATGAACTTTACATACCACTTACATGTTTCTGCAACCAAAAAGATAAAAGTTCAAGTTTTTTGCTCTTTAAGACTCTTGCATGTCTTCGACCTCTTCATTTCAAGCATTTAAACAAAAAACATGTTAGCATCAACACAAAAATCACTTAGATAAAAGAAAATATAAGAAGAAGATGAACTCTTTGCTTGAGAAAGCTGAAAAAAAAATCGAAAGTTGTTTGAGTGAGAAAGAGAAATATGAAGCTGAATAGGTTGTGTTTGCCATGGTGTTATCTATGAGTGAGAAAGAGAGATGAAGCTGAAGATTATCTAGAGGCCATGGTGTTGTGTGCGACTGAGAAAGAGAGAGAATAACCGAAAGAATAGTCGGAGGCCATGGTGTTGTGTGTGAGTGAGAAAGAGAGAGAAGAAGTTGAAGAGGTTTGAATGTGTGTGAGTGAGAAAGAGAGAGAATAAGCTGGAGAGGTTTGAATGTGTGAGTGAGAAAGAGAGAGAAGAAGCTGAAGAGGTTTGAATGTGTGTGAGTGAGAAAGAGAGAGAAGAAGCTGGAGAGGTTTGAAAGTGTGTGAGTGAGAAAGAGAGAGAAGAAGCTGAAGAGGTTTGAAAGACGATGAGAAAAAGGTATTGTGTGTGGGACACGGAGGGTCACAAAAAAATAGTGTGACAGTGATTTGTTTTTTATTTATTTTTTATCTTCAAAATTCTTAGAGATTGACACGTAACCATATTTCGTGTTGTAGAAAGTAAATTTTGAATGGAAGTAGTTCAGAAATATTAAAATATTGAAGAAGTTGCCTTTTGTTAGTTTAGAATTGTATATAGTATTAGATTTAAGTTGTATTATTTGAATATTCCTTTTTTCATTTAATTTTCTTTTTTACATTAATATTAATTTAAAAGACTACTTGTACTATAACTTGTGTATTTTTTTCTATTTTTACTTAAGTTTATTTGTTGTAATTAAAAGTTAATTATTTTCTTAATTTAATTAAAAAGATTTTTTTTAAAGAGAAATATGAGTTTTTTTTCTTCAATTGTTTGCTATTAGAATATTGAACTAGGCAATTTCTTTCTACACCCATGTTTTCTACATGCACCCCATAGTTTTGAAAATACTGAACATTCCCTACGTTAATGATTTTAGGAAGTGAGAATACTAAAGAGTTGTCAGTGTGTAGTGGTGTCTTTGAGGTGGTTGTCAGTGGTGATTCTAGGTTCCCGATTCCTAGTGTTGATTGGTGATAGGAGTTGACAACATTGTGTAGATGAGTTTCTATTTTCCATCCTTTTTGTTTTATTTCTATATTGTGCACTACAAAGATTTTCTTTCTTTTTTTTAGAAGTTTTTCTTTTTTCTTTTTTAATCTGAAATGCAAAATTCAAAATATAAAATTTGTATTTCAGAATGCACAACCTAGAATATAAAATATATTGTGAATTTTACATTTTAGAATACAAAATTTGTATCCACTTATAAAAATTGTTCACAATCTCTTTTACAAATTAATAATGTTGGTCTCATCCTTCCTTTCACTTGGGATGCACCACCTCTCGTTCTACCATAACTTTGTATAGTACATAATTCTTACATAAACAAAAGCCACAATATATTAGCCAAAAAAACATATTTAAGTTTTACAAACACATTCAAGATCGTGCATTCTAAAAGATATCTTTAGGTCTGGAAATACATTCTAGGATGCATAATATTAAGAATGTAAATGATAAATTTAATATATTATGGATTGTGTAAGAAGATATTAAGCATATTTCCTAAGAGATAGAATGTTTATAAGGGGTGTATAAATTTGAATTAAATCCCAAGAATATAGGAATATATTTCCAAGTCCTTTTGTTTGTTATTTTCCCTTGAATATAGGAATATATTCCCATGAATATAGGATATCTAGTTCCGGTGTAAGAGTCTCACTATTAAAGAAGAGTTGGAGTAGTGGTGAGGTATCATAGTGAAATATCCTAACACAGTTTCAGAGATAAATCAAAGAAGTAAGGAGAGTTTTACTTGAAATGTTAGAGTTTGAAGGGAATTTGGACTTAAGAGGATTTTGAAGAAAAATTTGTAGAGTTGTTTAGAAATGTTGAGTATCTAGGTAAATGGAGATGATTATCTTGCTTTCTTGTTTTCTGGTTTTATTGTTTTCTTGGTTGAATGAGTTGAAAGTTCTGATTTCTTGAGTTCATGGATAATTGGGAAACTAGTTTTATGTGATGGTATGATTATATGATTGATGTGTGATGTGTCTCAACACAGGTGGACTATGTGTGAGAAATCCTATATGGGCAATGATACTTTGTGGACCATATGAAACTGTGTGTGAGCATGGGTGGACATTATAAGTCTCTGTGTGAGCATAGGTGGACTTTGTCAATCTCTATGGGAGCTCCTTCAGTCTCTCTGTGAGCAAGAGTGGACTTTGTAAGTCTTTGTGTGAGCATGAGTGGATTCGGTAACTCTCTCTGTGTGAGCATGAGTAGATGTAAATATTTGTGTGAGTATGAATTGGTAATCCTGTATGGGTTGAGATATACGATAAACTCTGGGGAATGAGTGAGAGGTTGGGAGCTCTTTGTGAAATAAAAAGTTGATACTTCCAAGTGAGCAAATGCCTAAAAACCATGTGGGAGTAATAGTTGGTAGTTTCACATTAGTAGGGTATATGGTAACTTCGTGTTAGTTAGTGGAGGTTTTGTGTGAACTTGGGACTTTGTGTGAGTCTAAGACCTTGTGCTACCAAATAGTGGTTAAAGTTTCTAAGAAACTATGAATGCATGCTCTACATTAAGATGCATGAACTACTATGTATAAGACAAATTAACACAAATATCACTTAAAATTGTCATTTCCCCGACAACGACGCCAAATTGTTAAATCCCTAGTCGCATAGATATCTATAAAAAAATCCTAAATTCTCCGTTTGTGTAGAGTAGGGATCAACCAAGGTGTCAATTCAAAGAAATGGCAAAAAATTTGAGTAATTCTAATGTTTAAATATGTCCTAATGATGAGGAATATGAATGGAACATATAACAATCACCATAAACAACTAAAACAATGCAAAATTACAAAAACCAAAATTGTTTGTGGAAAGTCCTAAGAGAAAATAATATGCATACTAAGTGTTTGATGAAATGTTTATGAGAACCCAAACTGTGTTTTATGCAAAACTAATGCATGGAACGTATTTCAATGAATATGGCTACATATGAAATGAATTAAGAACTTTCAACTCAATCAAAATTATCATAATTGCATCAAAAAAAAAAAAATTGGACAAACAATGCTCTAAAAACGTGACTGATTTTACAGCTTTATGGAAAATGAATGCTCTATTATGCAGATAGCTCTATGTTATGATATCAACGTAAACATAATATCAATATGAAAACATGTTTGAAACAATATTAATTGAAGATTAAAACTTAATAACAAAAAGAGTAATTGCAGAACAAAATTCATAAAATTAGGAACAAGAAAACCTAACTAAATGGTAGGAACTGGAAACAAAGAATTAAAGTTGGATTTGAATGCATAACCATGAACCAAATGTGGAAACAAACATGAAATATTAATTAGAATTGGAATTTAACAACATGAATTGAAAATCAATATTCAAACCTAAGAGAGAACCATTGGCACAAGTAATAACGAGAATAAGGGTCAAAGTTGGAAAATATGATTCAAGTATGCAAATTTTGGATTAAATGTAGATAGTATATTTCAAACAAGTTTCTAAAGCTAGAACAATGAATAAATTACACTAAAACTTCAAAAATTGAAACTGGAATGAAAAATTGCATTAAACCTATGACTAACAACATTAATAGTAGAAAAAAAATTAAAACAACTAAAATGGAATATGTGTGGTATATTAAGATGTGTAATCTGGATTAAGACAATAAAGAAATCAATCACAACCTTTCTTTCCCTAAACTTGACTAAGAATCCAATTCATGGGTTCATAGAAGATACGAGATCAATCAGAACACTAAAACGCAAATTCTATATAAAAAAATGAGTACAACTTGCAAGGTCAGAAAATAGCCAGCATATGATTGTGTTCACATCATTTTAAGTTCTAAATTACATTCAAGAATATGAAACATAGATACTAAATTGAATTAAACCAGAAATAGTGAATAAAAGGTATAAAATGAAATAAGGAACATTGTAGCTATGAAGAACAAGATGAAAAAGAGAAAACAAATATGAATTAAACCAATCAAACATCAGGAAACATCAAGAACTTGGACTGTAAAACTTGAATTTGCATTGAAAGCATATAGAACCTGTATCTGACTCCTAAATTAACCTAATACTAAGAAAGCCAATATTCTAAACAAATAATAAATGAACAAAAGCAAACCTTATATAGGCTTAAGAAAATTTGAAACTGGAAAATGAATGGGTAAAAATTGCCTATTACCGGTCATAAACTAATCAACTGATTGTACATACAAATCAACCTATTAAATTCACTTATGATCATATTACATTAGCTGGTTTTTCAGAGAGTGGAGTAACTTTTCAGATTTCTAAGCGTGAAAACAGTAAAACGCATTTGGAAAAATCTCTCTGAATCACATAGTGTGCAACTTGTGAGTGGAATATATTTTTTTTCTTGGAACATATTTTGCTTAGTAAAAAATTTTCATAGTTGTGATAATCGATTACTAGGAGTGAATAATCGATTATTACATGGTATTTTCTGTAAATCTTGCTTCATTTGAATAATCGATTATTACAGAAGTTTTATGAAAAATAAAATCTTCCCTGAGTGATCTTTGTGCATGCTTCTTTATGACTCTCTAATCTTAAGTCTTGCACACAATTTATTCACTAGTATATGCTTATTACAAAAGCTTAATCATATACATAAATAAAACACAAGTCTTCTAATATCTTTTGTCATCACTTTGAGTTCTTGGACTTGCTTTTATCATCATCAAAATTTACTCTCTAATATTGATCTTCATCATCTTCTTCTTTTGCCAACAATCTCCCCTTTTTTTTATGATAATCAAAATATGCTTTATAGCCTTTTGTAATACCCTACAAATTCACAACTATACAAGAGAAAAAGCATTAAATAGTCTTAAGGAGTCATGATTTGCTTTAAACTTTTCGCCCCCTTTTTTATCATAAACAAAAAAAAATGAATTCTCGAGATAACACCCCCTAAATCAGATAACTTAATAAAGTTGAACTCCCCTTAAATCAGACAATTCAAACAGTACTAAAAACAAAGGAAAAGTTATTTTATTAATTTAAAATTCAACACTCAAATCATCATTATCGTCAACAAAATAATGATCAAAATTTTCTTCTAAGTGCGAAACTCTAGTGTCTAAATTTATAACTAAACTACACACCTTCTTCATGCCTAGTTCCTTGAACAATGGACATTTCTTCTATCCTCTTACACATATTAGAAATATTTTTTTGCATGGAGGAGGAATACCTAACTACATCATTAGAAGAACCAACAATAGGAGCATCCTTCACTAGTGCAAGGAAGGGAAATGATAGCGGTTATCTCCACCTTTTGGTTGCGAGTGCGCACCTGAGGCATATACTACCAAGGTAAAAAGGTAGATCTTTATGCATCGGTTATGAACCCGAGGCATATTTAATAGTTACTACCTCGGTTTCCGCCTAACTGAGGCCTAACAGAGTATCAGGAATTAAAAAAAAATTGAATATAGTTTCTGCCTCGGGTCTGGTCCAACCGAGGCATATCAACATTTTTTTTAATCAAAAGAAAATTTTGAAATAACCTTCTGCCTTGGTATTGGTTACAACCAAGGCATAAAGGTATTTTTTTTTTAATTCTAGTCTTGTTATATTCATATCTAAGACATTTAACCTGCAAATTTTGAACCAGAAAACCAAAACCAGCCAAAAACAAAAGCCAAATGCTATTCAAACAGAAAATGTGACAAAATACTTAAATATTATTCATATTAATGTATCATTCATTACAATATCATATGCTTCCATAAACAAATATACCAAGTACTATTGTACATTTGTATAATGTACTTCGCCACAGCTATCCTTAAATATTTGATGGACTTGACGAAGATTGATGTAGTGGTACTGAACCTCTGCACACAAGAGAATAATTTAAATTAGTATATAAACTAAGACAAAATTGCAGATAAGTATTTGATATAGTGAAATTATTATTGTTTCCTAACCACTTATGATATGAGCACGTACAATGGTTAATATCCATTGCATTACACAATAACCACACTCATATGAGTCGGTTTGTAAATTACACTATAATGAATGCACAATTTTAAGTAATTGAGGAAGAAAAGAAATTGAATAATTATAATATTGTAGACCAAAATAGCAAACCTGGAGGCCAAACCATGCTAGCCTTTTTGTCATAGCAGTTGATTTCCCTAACAACATGTTATGTCCAACAATTGAACTATGAAAAATGTAAGGTGTTAAGATACAATTATAACTTGAGGTTCTTACCAATCTATAACTTGTCTGGGATGGTTAGGAGGAGGCTCGTGCAAGGAACAAAGCCACACAAAAATGTTGTCCTTCATGGAAATCACAACTAGTTGTCAATGATGCCTGCCATAAAAAAAATCATTATTGTACCTTAAAATAATATATTATAATTAGAAGTCAACAAACTACACTTACCTAGAAATATAGGGGACAAAATATACTTCCTTCCTTCGTCCAAAGCACTGGGTAACGTATGCTTGAATGTCATAAAATTTATTGCCTACATGAGTGAGTTAGGGGTCTATCAACCCATATACATCTCTTAACCCCATATTGTTACTGACACCAAACATATACCTACACACAAAAAAATTATTTAAGATAAGTTACTAGATAAATTAATTAAACATAATGAATAGTTTAGATGCTTACATCTTCCATAACTAAATAAGGGTAATATTTAGTTCTTTTGTCCCCGACACAAGCTCTAAGACATCTTGCTAATGCAAGTACATTAGGATGTCACTATCTCTCCCAAATACATCTGAATCCCATGGAACTACCATCGGCTTATCACTTATGATGTCAGCAAGCTGGTGTAATGCACCAAGAGGATCGTCCAGAGATATTGGGATCTTTATAGGTTCAAGACTTTCCACTTCATGCGACTGTTATTACATGGAAAAGACAATTTGATTGTGAACATAATTAACATGTAAACTTAAAATGCAGAGTACTATAAGGTGGGTTTGGGGATCCATACTGAGGGGTCAGAAATAGAACCAACCAAATCTTTAGACCAGGTAAGGAAAGACTGAAAGGCATGTTTCACAATATATACCTCATTTGTTGGCAAGGGAACTAAAGCATCTGGTACAATAACTTCCTCTACCATGACCTTAACCTCATCATCCATCAGCTCCAAACCATGAAGAACAATGGCTGCCTCAAATACTGTTCCACAAGCCACTAGTGTCTTCCTTGTACCATGCAGAACATATAGTTCACATCAATGAGTGTCGTCAAAGACAATATTAATGTTATTTTATTTAATCACAATTATGGAAGATCATAACTTTGCACAAAATGATTGTTAATTTTACCTATTGGGGGCACAAAAGGTTCTAGTTAGGGAATTAGTTGTAGAAGGATGCCTTAACCACTAAAATGTTGCTCGAATTGATGCATAACCCTTTTAGTGATTTGTTTTGTCAACCGTTGTGTCAGTTTTTCTTAATACTCAACACTATGTGTTCATGCCGACTCCTGATGCAACAACACACACCGAGGTGCTCAGGTCGTCCAATTGCTATAGCAAGAATATCATGACGACCTTCTGGAATGAAAGTACCTTGGGAGCTTTGCTCAACCAAGGAGCCCTACATTATAACAAAAGAAAATTAATAGAAAATTTGTATAAAATGATATTATTGTTTAAAGTAAAGTTAACTCTTACAATTTTTTCATATATTTCTCGTGCAGTTTCAGAAGTGTTGGTGCCCGATGATCGTAGATGGGCTAACTTCCACTTTTGGGGGCCTAGACTTTTCTTTTTTCTTCAATATCTTTTCTTCAAGCTTTCTATGCCCACCACAAGACAATAAGTGTGGGTTTTTATTTTGTTTACTTATCGCTTGGGCACTTATTGCGTGGTGAGTAAATCCAGTCTCAATCCATACGTTTATATACTGAAATTGTGTGAACAATTTCAGTAATCTTTAAATGAATGATCACCTCTTCTAGTTTATTGCACACATATCTAAAATTTCACAAAATTTTGCCAACATTTCGCATTGATCTTCAGGTTACACGAAATGGAAATGATTATTAACCACAATCAAATATGCGCCCAAAAATCAATACAAAACACAGTTGACAAATATTCATGAATATTGAGATATGTATATTAAAATAGACATATGCACTAATAAACTATTAAAAAGTTATTAATCTTCTTAAATTATCTAACCAAAAAATTCAAGATTGAATACATTTAAATTATTTATATTGTCTCTTTTTGAAAAAATACATCTTATTTCAATAAAAACAACTTGGAGACAATAATAATTTTCGTATTCAATCTCAAACATGAAACTAAGGCTAACTCCATGCAACAACAATCTCAAATCAAACAAAATAAATCAATTTATTTAAGCATATATAATTAAGTAAACATACAACAACATACATTTATTTTAGCATGTAACTAAATCAATTTATGTAACATACAAAAAATAAACAATGTATTCAAAAATTATAGGCTTAGAGTAAATTAAGAACCTGGGGGCGTGAAATGTGAGCAACAATGGACGAGAATACAACAATACCCACAATACCACAACAGGGGGCAACAGTACCTGAATACAGAGGTATCACAAATGCACCTATCAATAATAGGATCCAAACTAACTTATGAAATTTGGAAAAGCAAGGAAAATTGATAATTTTACATATACCAAAATTTTACATAATTTCAAATAGCAAAGAAAGTATATTGCATAGTTCATCATCATCAATCCCATCTTTAAAAGCAAAGTATTTTCCATCATCAACAATCTCATCTTTACAAGCTTCAAAAAATTGACAAACTTAATTTCTGTCAAAATACAAACCCACTTTCTATCATAAATCATCACAAACTCAAATTCAACTATGAAAACTCAACAACATACAAAAGGAAACGCAAAAAAGAGTAATAGATTTGAATCAAAAATGAGAAAAGGTAAAAATGAATCGTACAAAGGGGCAAGATTCACGCCAGCAATGGAGGAGCCACAAGAATGACCAATGTGATGGCCAACCGATGCGGTGGTGGGGCAAAAGCAGTGGTGGCGCGCTCTCTTTCTTCACTGAACCAGATTTACTGCCTCAGTTGATTCGAAACCGGGGCATAAACAAGAATATGCCACGGTTCAAAGCATAACTGAGGCATATTCTCACGCAAAATTAAAAAAAAAAATAAAGGCACGTGGAAAAATTCTACCACTTATAGGCCTCGGGTGGAAAAGTCCGTTGTAGTAAATAATTTTATGCCTCGGTTCAGTGGGACCCAAGACATAAAATTGTCCCATCATTTTAAAATTTTAAAAAGGCGGGAAAGTTGAAATTTTTGGCAGTGTTATTGCCTCAATTGTGAATATAACCGAGGCATAAACGGTCATAGGCCTCGATTGTCTGGAGAACCAAGGCATAAAAGTTTATTTAAATCACAAAAATGACACTACGTCTCTATATACCTCATTTGTGCTAAAACCGAGGCATATAGGGCATTGTCTAAACATGAAACTGCACTAGTACTCTAACATTTCTTGATCATCCTCAGACTCGTCATTTGGCAAATCTCCTTTTGGAATGTAAGTATTTCCAAGAGGAATGAGACTAATTTGTTTGAGAGCACTTTTTCCAATTTTGTTTGATGCAAGAGTGTGCTGAACAAGTTCTCCCGTAGTACTCACACCTTTGTATTCACAGATTCTTGAAATAAGAAGTGAATAGGGGAGAGGGTATGCAGGATACCCTTTGGCTTTGAGCATTGTATCAACTATTAAACTTGACCAGTCAATAGTGATATGATTTAGTAGTTCATAAATAATCAAAAGATTTGTTTTCGTGCATTGTGCATGATTGGAGGCCCTTGGACATAAAATCTAGACAATTAAGTAATGTATAAGCCTCTCATCTATTTTTAATCCTCTAACCAAGAGTTGTTTTACAATGTACTGTTGAGGATTTTTTAGAAAGGATCTAAATGCCAGTAGCCTATTTAATCCTTCAATCCTAACTAGCACATTGACAACATCTTCTCGAATTAGAAACTTTGCAACATTTACCCAAATATCATTGTCAAGGATTATGCCTATACCTTTGACTTTGTTGAATGTTACCCTATCTTTGTACTTAAAGTTGTAATAAAATACTCTTACCAAGTCAGGATAGTAGGTGCCTTGCAACTCCACAAAGAATTTGAGCTCTTGGTTAGTCAACAATTGAGGAAATTGGAAGCTAGATGCATTGAACCAATTTGTGTCAATAAACTTAGGTGCAATTAATTTTCTATCTTTCTAAAAAGAAATGAACTCAATGCCCCGTTCCTTATCATAAATCCAACCTTCAACGAAGACTTTTATTTTATCTTGTCTAGTAGGCGTGAGCACTCCTTCTACTAGTAGGAAACTTTCTTCTTGAACATTTTGCAATTTTGAATGTAAGATTTTTGGGAAAAAGGAATTTGTAGAGGAGAGACGAATAGAGAAAAAGGAATTTTAAAAGCTTTGGTTGGGAACATATATATTGGAATTTTTGAAGTTATAATGTTTCAAGGATTTTAGGGATTTCCAAACATGTAGTGACTTGATGAAATAATCTCTAATCCTAAGTCCTTCACACAATTTATTCACTAATATATAACTTATTACAAAAGCTTAATCACAAACATAAATAAAACATAAGTTTTCCAATATCTTTTGTGATCACTTTGAGTTCTTGAACTTGCTTTTATCATCATCAAAATTTACTTTTTAATACCAATCTTCATCTTCTTCTTCTTTTGCCAACATAGGTTACATTGCTACTCGGTTCAACTTTTAAGACTTCAAGAATTACCAACAACCAGTTGTAATTCAATTTTCACCCAACGAATTGTTAATTACAGCTATCCAACACTAGACCAAAACTTCTCAACTCCACATCTCAAGTTCACTGCACAACACCTTAAATTCCTCATTGCAGTAAAATCTCAAAATTGAAATACACATCACAAATGCACAAGAACTACCTTTTATTACTTATGAAGACTAAAACAATACAAAAATACTAATTGAACGAAAAACTATCTAAAAACACTTTATTAATACATTTTCACAAAAAACTATTTTTTACAATAAAAATTGAAAATGAATTAAAACCAAAGAATTATAACCAAAGAAAACCCTAAAAAAGTGCTTTTAACAATGAAACACATGACAAAATAGGGACATAACAAATTCCATATTTGTTGATTATTTATTATTGAGTGAGTATTTTTGGAACAACACTTTAGTTCTTACCAATCTTTGAGACTTTCTGGATAAATACTATATCAATTATTCATTCACATTACCAAAAAAAGGTTGGAAAGTGAGAAAAGGGGCTTCGAGGAGATTGTGAGAGACATTGTTGGCATCGTCTAGGTGAATCCTACCATCATCTGTGAGATTGTCTTTTCTCGATGGTTTTGGCGAGGTTGAAGGAGAGTCTTCATCTTGAATGTTAATCTCAATCACAATTTCTGGAACAAGCATTCATTTTTGCATGCAAACATTTAACCAAAAAAAGTTGGTTATATTAGTAAAAACAAATGGTTATATAGGTTACACAATTGGTTAATTTGTGAGGTTGCCTTGGACATTGTTTATAATGCATTCAATTCCATATTTCTTGAATGTTGATGACACATTCACAATTTTAGGAACAAGCCTTCTTTTCTCTATACAACCATTCTACCAAATTAGGTTTGTTATATTAGATTAAAAATAGAAGAAGTGGTAATGTAGGTTACATAGTTGGTTAATTAGTGAGGTTACCTTGGACAATGTTTATAAACCATTCAATTCCATATTCCTTACATGTATGACTCATTCATAATTTTTTGAACAATCCACCATTTCTCTATGCAAGCATTCTACCAAAGGAAAAGTTGGTCATATTAGACAAAAAAAAAGTGGTTATATAAGCTACAGGGTTAATTGTTTAGGTTACTTTAGATAATGTTTATAAAGCATTCAATTCCATATTAGTTGAATTCTGATGAATCATTCACAATTTTTGGAACAAGACTTCAAATTCCTATGCGAACATTCTACCAAAAAAAAGTGGCTATATAGGTTATACAATTGGTTAATTGGTTAGGATACCTTGGACAATGTTTATAAATCATTCATTCCATATTCCTTGAATGTTGATCACTCATTTATAATTTTTGGAACAAGCCTTCATATCTCTATACAAGCATTCTACCAAAACAAAGTTGATTATATTAGTTCACAAAAGTTGTTACATAATTTACAAAGTTGGTTAATTTTTCAAGCTTTCTTGGATAGAATTTATAAAGCATTGATCCCCATATTCTTTGAATGTTGATCATTCATTTGTAATTTCTAAAACAACACTTCATTTCTCTAAGCAATCATTCTACCAAAAAAGAAATTAGTTATGTTAGTTCAAAATAGTAGTTATATAGGTTATATAGTTGGTTAATTAGTTAGATTACTTTAGACAAGCTATTAGAGGAGTTCAATAAAAGTGGTGATAAAGCTTTGAATTTCCTAATTTTGTGAAACCAATCATTAAGAGTTTATGGAAAAAAGACTTTATTTATTCTTGATTTACATTATAACACAAACTTGATTAAATTGGATTATAAACTTGGTTAAATGATGATGTCAACTTCGACAACCGCTTGGTCCAGACTGAACAATGTTAATAAAATCTTAAAATGCATATATTTTTATTGGAAAACACTAATTGAGAATTTCTATAACACTACTTGACTAAATTATGCATACATTGTGCCACAAACATGTGGGTTAAATTACTTCAAAAAGGTTGTGAAGTAAGTTATAAACTTAGGTAAATGAACACCTTGGATAACCACTACCACTTGCACAACAATGTTTATTAACCATTAAATTTCATAATATTTAGATGCTTATCAAGGATTTAGAGTATCTAGAAACATACTTTAATTATTGTTCATGTGCATTATAGAACAAAAATCAAGTTAAATAAGTTCAAAAAGGCAGTTAAATAAGTTATAAACTTGGTTAAAAGATCATATGACCTTGGAGAAGAACTTCAACTTTAGTCACAATGTTTATAAACCTTTGAATTTCTTTATTTTTGAATGGTCACCAATAACTGTTAGTTTCTGGAAACATACCTTTATTACTCTTCATTTAGATTTTGAAAAAAAAAAAGTGGGTTTAATCAGTTAAAAAAATTAGTTAAATAGGTTATAAACTTGGGTAAATGATCATATGACCTTAGATAACTACTAAAACTTCGACAACATTAAGCTTTGAATTTCATAATATTTGAATGGTTAACAATGAATGATAGTTTATGGTGTAACATCCCATTTAAATAATAACATAATTAAATGAAATCTTACACCGGATAATATAAAGAGCCAAGTTGCGGAGTATAAGGTCACTCCTTACAGTTATTCAAGGTACTTAAAAGAAAATACTAAAGCTCACTACAATGTCTACAACCGAAAAGGAGTAAGAAATAGCCAGTATTCAAAACAAAGCCTTAGGGACAATATAATACACGGGCCTTAGCCCTAAAGAAAACCCAAATAAAATGTGAAGTCCAGCCCAAGTAGACTATGCAGCGGAGTCCTCTCTTTCCTATTGACCACGAGTACCTCTCACATCTGCTCCCATCAATAAATTGATGATCATCGCAAAGGTAGAAGAACAACATACAAGGCAATCAAATAAGCAAAGGGTAAGCTAGAGCCAAAAAGATTTCATCATGCAATCAGATATACTTTCACAGTCCAATATACACAGATCATCCAAGCATGTTATGACCTTCAAATCAATACACTAAGACTCGACTCGACTCATCCAGATACATATAACCTGGTCGGATTCAACGGATGCTTGCACTTGTGGTGGATACCTCTGCTCACCCCGAGCTATGTGTTACAAGTGTTACAATGAATCAATTCCCTCACACACAAGGTTAGCCCTTGATGAGTTTCAGGCCTCCTGCTACTCTCACCACGGGAGTCAGTCCGCTCTAAGTGAGACTAACTGACTCCTTAGAGTGTCAGGATGCAATCATTACCTTGAATCCTTACCAAGTTATATAGATGGGGCACCACCATGGACATCCACTAACAAGGGCAATGGAATTACGTCCCGACCACTGAAGCACGACCAGGAAGTCTCACCTAGAGACTCGTGGATTTACGTACTGACAACATACCAATCACATTCCAAACAAACAAATAATATTGATCATGCATTTAACACCTCACGCCATCCTTTGTAACCCATCCTCATTCATATTCCATGTTGATTTCATACCATCCCATTCTTCCCAATTCGGGGATATAGAACTTCACCCATACCAATACCATGCCATCAAGGTAACATTATTATTCATACCGAATTCATGACCACATATATAACCAACCATTTCATTGAAATCGCATGCCAAGATTTATCCAAGTTCATCATTCACAATTCATGAATCATATCACTCATGCAAATTCATTCATCTCATACTTTATAAATGCATACCAAGACATACATATATCACAAAATAGTATTCATCCCAAATAAATGAGTGCCAACGTTTAACTACTTGCAATTCCATGCAATCAAGCATAACACACAACCATAATTCTTACACCAAAATTCCTAAGAAAATTTATTATCACAAAACCAAAATCACTATAGTAATGTGTGACACATATCGCAAGCTACAAACATCTAATCGATGATCCAACCAATCAAACCATAAAATAGCATGTTATGAACCAAATGTCAAAATTTGAGCTCAATCCAACGGTTAATGAGTCGGGAAAGTCAATTTTACTAAAACTGCGCATATCTGAAAAATACACAGTCGCCCAGCGAGGCAAGGAACTCGCCCAACGACTGTGCGACGCATCAGAATACGAGAAATGACATCAAACATCACAATTTTATGAATATTTGAACCCCTAACTCAGAAATATACCAAAATTAAGGTTTTCCAATCATTTAAGCATGAAATAGAAACGAAAACAAACCATATATTTCAAAAACGCGAAAAAGAACCTAGCTTCCCTTACCTGGAAAGGGCTAAAATTGGAATTTGACTCTTAAGCCAGCGAAACCAGTAGCTCCAAGGACAAATCTATGAACTGAAACAGTGGCACGACAAAGGAGATTGGATTCACACAGTGAGTCCCAACATAAACCACGAAAACAACTTAGAAAGGCTAGGTTCGAGAACTAACTTACGTGAACGGGAGACGAAGGTTGAGCTCACTTGAACTTGGGTAGATCTCCAAACCCTAGCAGAGGTTCTATTGAGAGAAAATGGGTGAGTTAGGGCACTGATTTTTTTAGAATGACTTGCAATTGAGGGACCTTGGCTGCTTTAGGGGCCTTGGCACCCTATGGGCCAGCCCTTTAGGCCCAACAGTGTGGCAGCCCTTAACATTAGGGCACTCAATAAAAGTGAGTCTTACATATAGAAACATGAATTATTTTTCATTTACAATCTACCATAAAATAGTGGGTTAAATCAATTATAAATAATGGTAAATTGGTTATAAACTTGGTTCAATTATCATATGACCTTGGACAATTAGTACACCTTCAACAATAGTATTTATAAACCTTTGAATTTCATAATATTTGAATACTAACCACTAATTGACAATTCCTGGAAACATATTATAGTTTTTCTTCATTTACATTCGGGAACAAAAAAGTGGGTTAGTTAAGTGCAAAAATGTGGTTAAATCAGTAATAAATTTGGTTAAATGATGATATAATTGTAAACCACTTGACCTTCAACAATATTCTTTATAAAGCTTTTAGTTTCTTTTTTTAGAATGATAACCAATGATTGAGTGTTGGTGAAAACACACTATAATTACTCTTGGCTTAGACTTTGCCAAAGAAATTGTGCACTAAATTAGTTCATGTTATCTAATTGGTTAAATGATCATATTACCTTGAACAACCACTTCAATAATAGTGTTTATAAACTTATCAATATCTTTAAATTTGAATGCTTACCATTGATCGAGAGTTTCTGAACACATACTTTAAGTATTCTTCATTTACATTTGGGAAGAAAAAAATGGGTTAAGTGAATGCAAAAATGTGGTTAAATTAGTTATAAACATGGTTAAACGATCATATGACCTTCGACAACTACTTGGCTTTCAATAATAGCCTTTATAAAGCTTTAAATTTATTTATTTTAGAATGGTAACCAATGATTGAGTGTCTATGGAAATACATTATAATTATTCTTGACTTAAACTTTTGACAAAAAAAAATGGGTTAAATCAATTCAAATTAGTGGTTAAACATGTTATATAATTAGTTAAATGATCATATTGCCTTGAACAATGACTTGGCCTTTAATAAGAGTGTTTCTAAACCTATCAATTCCTTTAAGTTTGAATGCTTACAATTCATTGAGATTTTTTGGAAGCATACATGAATTATTCTTCATTTACATCCGAGAAGAAAAAAAGGGTTAGATGAGGGAACAAATGTGGTTAAATCAATTATAAATTTGGTTAAATGATCATATGACCTTGGGCAACTACTTAGTCTTTGTAAAGCTTTGAATTTCATTGTTTTAGAATGGCAACCAATGATTGAGCATTTGTGGAAACACACTTTAGCAGAAAAAAATGGGTTAAATTAGTTCAAATAAGTGGTTAAACATGTTTTAGAATTTGATTAAATGATCATATTATCTTGGATAATCAGTTGACCTCCAATAACAGTATTTATAAACCTATTAATTTCTTTAAATTTGAATGTTTATCCTTGATTGAGACTTTATGGAAACATACTTCAATTATTCTTCATTTACATTCGGGAAGAACATAGTGGGTTAAATGAGTGCATAAATGTAGTTAAATTGGTTAAACTTGGTTAAATGATCATATGCCATTGGACCACCAGTTGACCTTGAACAATAGTCTTTATAAAGCTTTTTCTTTATTTTAGAATGGCAACCACTAATTAAATGTTTGTGGAAATATACATGAATTATTATTCATTTACAGTCAAAAAGAAAAAATGGGTTAAGTGAGTGCAAATAATCAGTTAAACGGGTTATAAATATGGTTAAGCGACCTTGGAGAAGCACTATGACTTCTGTAATAATGATTATAAACATTTGAATTTCATAACATTGTAATGCTTACTAATGATTGGCAACATACTTTATTTTTTCTTCATTTAAATTTTGGAACAAGAAAGTGGGTTAAATCATTTCAAGAAAGTGGTTAAATAAGTTATCAAGTTGATTAAATCATTACACAGTTGGTTAAATCCTACAACTCTTGTCTCCCCTAGAACCGCATGCCAATCCACTTGCAAATTCGTTATCCCTCCTAAAAAAAGGCATCATTTAAGATTATGGTCGTTTCTCCGTTAAAAAGTCACTATCAAAAGCTCAAAAGTTTTCAAGCCTCAATGATAAATACCTTCAGGGTCGTTCATCTCTTTCCGCTACATCGCCTGCCAAGGACGACCACACACCACCAATGTTTGCCATGACCTTGCGCATGAGAACAAACATCATTACTGACAAGGGAAATGTAAAGAATATGCAAGAAAGAAGGGACAAAGACTGCAAAAAAAAGTTAAGAAAGGAGACCAACACGAAATTAAAGCACCAACAAATATTATCCTTTGCTTGAGAAGAATGTTCGCTGCCCGAAACAGATTTTGTTAAGAAGGAAAAGTGCTACGATGAAGAGAAATGTGGATGTTGAACCAGAAAGAAGGAGAAATGGGTGAAGAAAAAATTTAAATTAAAGAGAGACCGATATACATACATATCTAAAGTGTCACATCACAAAAAATAAAACAAAAAAAGAAATATAATTTAGTGGCACGTCAAAGTGTAAGAGTGTGGTTTGTCATGTAACGGTGTACGTTTAACATTTTTCTTTCTGGAACATGGGTGGCAAGGTGGCAAATTCTTTAGTAGACGTGAAAATTTCTTTTTACATTTTATCGGATGTGAATTGTGCTTGTTTGGTCTCTATAGGAACAATTAACAAAAATCAAATGAGACTATAAAAAGAAGAAGATGAGTTAAGATGAAGAAAAATAGTTATACTTAAAAGTAATTTTGAAAATAAAATAAAGAAAGTTAGTTATTGTATATTATTATAGAATACAATAATATTCTTTAAAAGAGTATATTTAGTGATGTTTATTTATTTATTTTAATGATTAAATAGGCTTTTTATACCAATATTATGATGATTTCTTCATAATATAATATATTATTTTACTATAATTACTGATTTGGTATCCAAACTTTTTCATTAAGTTCAATTTGGTACCTAAATTTTCGGTTTGTTCAATTTAGTACCTTAATTTTTTAAAGAGATTCAATTTAGTCCTCTCCGTTAAGTTGGAGTTAACATGTTTCCGTAAAGGACACATGTCAAGCCATGAAATTTTTAATTTTTTTAATTTATTTTTTTTCAAATATTTTTTTCAAAAAATTTAAAAACTACCACATGTCAGTTTATTATCGTGCCACGTGGCAGTTTACAATCATAACACGTGGTAGTGGTAATAGTTGTTTTCAATTTAGTATTCCAATTTAAATTTTTGGTTTAATTTAGTACCCCGATTTTTTTAAATGATCCAATTTCGTCCTTTCCAATTTGAGACCAAATTAGTAATTAAGTTTAATTATAACTTATATATACATGTTAAAATAATTGTTTTGAATTTATACTTCAAATCACTACACCTAAATATTCAAATTATTTTATTTTTTACAAGTGTAAAAAATTTCATGTGTAAAAATTTACAAAGGTTAAAATGTCAAAAATAAAATAATTTAAGTATTTAGGTGAAATGATTTGATGTATATATTAGAAAAAGTTATTGTAACATGTATATATAAGTTGTAATTAAGCTTATTTACTAATTTGGTCTCAAATTGGAGATGACGAAATTGGATCATTTTAAAACATTTGGGTACTAAATTGAACCAAAAATTTAAATTGGGGTACTAAATTGAAAACAACTATTATCATTGTCAAGTGTCATGATTGTAAGCTGCCATGTGGCATGATAATAAACTGACACGTGGCAATTTTTAAATTTTTTGAAAAAAAAATTATTATTTTTTTAAAAATAAAAAAATTTAAAAATTTCATGGCTTGACACGTGTTCTGTACGGACACGGTGTTAACTCCAACTTAACGGAGAGGACCAAATTAAATCTCTTTAGAAAATTGGGGTACTAAATTAAACAAACTAAAAATTTGGGCACCAAATTGAACTTAACGAAAAAGTTTGGGTACCAAATCAGTAATTATACCATTATTTTACGTTAAAATACGAAAAAGACCTTACAATAATTATATGTGACATAAATTACAAATAGTTTACTTTTTGACGAAAGTAACATGTGACATGAGTAACAAATGTCGCCATACATTAGAGTAGCATCGTCACCATGAATTTAAGGAAATAAATTATATTGATTTAAAAAAAAAAAAAGAATGATCAAATTAAGAACATTCAAAATAGTGGGACAAAATTAAAAAAAAAATCATAATAATAGGATTAAAAAGTTTATTTAACTTTTTTTAATTAAACTCCCTTAGGAATGACGATGAGATGGTGTAGATTTGACTATTCTATCCCCATCTTCATCCTCATCTCAATCTTCATCCCCAACATATAAAAAATTTATGTCTCATTCTCATCCTTATCCGAAAATGAGTATACTTGTACCCACTCACTTACTATTTTAAATATTAATTAAATTTTCTTTTTACACAAAAACAAAAAGTGACAACAAAGAAAACATATGATATTATCAAGTATTTCATGTAAAAAAGATATACACTTTATTTTCTCTAATGTCAAATCAAGAAAGAAATTATAACTATATTAATATCAAATAAGAGTATCAAATAACAATTCAATAAAGGTCAAATAATTACAAGAAAGAGTAAAAATGATAAAATTTGTGTCTTATAAATAAGTTACAAACTAAGGACAAGAGAAAAGTTAATATTAGTTTATTACATTATCTAATAAATTAAAAGTGCTTTAATGCTTAAGTAATATAAAACAGAGACACTTTCGACAACAAAGACAAATAATGGAATAGGTATGGGATTGAGATGGAACGATTGTGTATGTACTCATCATTCTCTTCATCTTCATATCTAATTTGAAAAAAATCAAGTATTACCTATGTTCCTGCGAAAACAAATAAGGAATGTCAAGGAACACAAATAACATCTTACCCCGACCTCTCGAACTAGTTTCTCCTTGACTTATACGTGTCATCTCCTAATGTTGGCAGTCCAGACCCTTAAGGGGTTACCTGTGAAAAGGGCTCCGACGATCAAGTCAACAAAGGCTATCAAAAGTCAAATCTTAGATTAGTGAATTAATAAAAGTGTACATTTAATTTCTAGGGTCCACGTGTATTTATAGAGTCATTAATTGTGTCTGCTCCCATTTTGTTGGTTGGGCCCCCTTCTAGCTATTTTGGGCTAATATTCAGATGTATCGATGGGCCTGGGTTGAGCATCTGCAAGGGCCTAAGCCTGGAGTTTACAACTTTTTCACTATACTATATCCTTTATAGTAGGCGGCCTAGGCTGTCATGTATGTAACCTTTTTTGGTTGAATATTCGTCTACTATTTATATCGTAGGACTATATATAGGCAATTTAGACCGCATGGTTATATGAATTTGCCTAGATATAGTACAACCTATATTTATAACCAATTAATATGAGGATTACCATATAAAATCAAGACTAATTTGGACAACACCCACAAAAGACGGGTTCATTTCTCATCCCGACTCTTCTCATTTTGTATTTCAAATCTACCTTAATTTTTTTTTCCAGTTAGAATATTCTTTAACTTAACCTAAATTGAAAAATACTTTTTAAATCATCAAAAGGAAAAAAATTGAGTAAAGAAGTAGGTTTAATAATTTCCCAATAATATCCTAAATTAAATATAATTTTGATTCTTTATTTTCTTTGTTCGGCCCCTCTCAAATTGTTAGCTTTATTTTGTTTACAAAATGAGTTTGGCTTCCAAAGCTAATCAATGGCGTTCAGTGCATTTTAAAGTAATACTATATGTACTATACTACGCAGATAAGACCGACAATAATGAATACCCGACCCTAGTCGCCAACTTATAGTCTTGTTTGGATTACATCACTAATCAACTATATATAAAACTAATGCATACATAGCGACTAAAGTTACATATCGGCATGGACCGCCTACTCTGAACTTAGGAAGTGACATCCACATTTACATAACCAATCCATAAGCCTAATATGTGGGCTATGATCAGGCCCATGTAAGCCTAAAAGAGATCTAATAAGCCCATTTAAGGCCCAACCCATGGACCAAGTAATTTATGGTTCATGTTCTATAAATACAGGTGGACCCCATCAATTATAAGTATGCAATTCATTAATACTAAAAATTGAGATTTGACTTTGAAAGCTTTCGCTGACTTGATCGTTGGATTCCCTTCTGCAGGTAACCTCCCAAATGTCCCATCCGACAACTGGATATGAAGACATGCCTCGCAAGACCGTAGAGTATCCGTTTGGGAGATTCAATGATTGGGTAAGGCAATATTGTGTCCATGATAATCTTTTATTGTTCTGTAGGAACATTCTATATTATATTTTCAGTGCAATGGAGATTTTAAAGTGATGCATGTTTCTATAGATGATGAAAACATGAATGAATTGGAGATTTTTCAATGACAAAATAAATCTAATACTCAAAGCTTAATCTTAACAGAGTTAGAAGGTTGGAAAAGATTATTCAAGATAAGAAGTAGAAGATGCCGCCCCTAGCACACATAGATGGATCATTGGCTTGAAAGTTCTATTTTTTATGCTGTCTACAACAATCAAGGGTGCAAAGGATGTCTAAGGTCAATGTTAGAATTTTAGGCTTAATGTTGAATCTAGAAAGCATATTAGGATTAGAGTTAAGTCTAGAAAGGTTGTAAGACCAAGCCAAAATATCACTAGAATCAACATAATCAAGGTTGAATAGTTTATGAATCAAAATGGTGCGAAATATGTGCATCCTTACATGATAATCCACTTAACGAATAAAATAATCAACTAGGAAAATAATCTAATCAATTAGATAGTGTATTAACTAAGAAAATGTCATGTTATGTAAAATTAATGGATTACAACACTAATATAATTGATTATTACAATGAGACTTTTTTTTAGGGAAACACAATTTAATCAATTACCATATTAATGTAATCGATTAAATTTGTCAAAAACTATTGTCCACTTTAAAAAAATTGATTTTTGAAAAAGAAACAATCTATTCTTACAAACACTAAGCAAGATAGATTAAAGATTCTTTGAGAATTTCTTACGTGATTTCTGGAACATCAAGATAAATCAAGATCATGTTAATTCAAGTGTATCTTCACTTGGCTTAGCTCGAAGTTGTAACTTCAGCACATATCAGGTGTATTTGTTATAATTTTTCATTGCATACCTTTTGCTCTAATGTGTTCTTGTCACTAAGAGAGTGATAAAGTTAGACAATTGTGTGAAGCATTATCTTGTGTAGAAATTCTTGAAGTGTATTGAAGTTTTTAGAGTATCATGTGCATGTATATGTTGATGAAGGTTTGATCCCTACTAAGGATGATGGCTCATAGCACATGCTTAGGAGAAAAGGGAGTTCCTTAATCCCTTTTCATTGCTTTTATTTACTCTAGTTTGAATTCCATGAAGTTGGCTTGGTTGACTATTTTAAATAGACTTGTTAGCCAACATGCTAATCCCTTTTTACTTGTTTTGCAGGTTGATTAGGAGGTGATGCAAGAGAGGACAAGTGACACATTTAGATGCCTTTTGGAGAGCACATGTGGAGGAGAGAGAAGGAACAAAGCTTTCTAGAAACATAGAGAAAAGATAACCACATGCCTTGACCACCAAGAAGTCTAGAAACAACTAGAAAGAGCATCCACCTTACCTTGGCCAATAAGGCTTCTAAAATGTGTCTATGTGCTCCTTTGTTGACCTACTTTCTAGATTCTAGGTGTCCAAATCGAGATTGCGACGGGACGACAAAAATAATTTAAAAGATATATAGGAGTCGCCACCATAATTTATTATAGAAAACTATAAAAACACCTTAAAAAAAGAATAGTCTTTGAAACCAAGGGTTCGAGAATCGGTTACGTGTAAAGAATGTATTAGTACCCCCACAACATCCATTTTAAGACGATTGATTCCCTTTAATTAAGTATGCAAGATAAAAGTAAAATTTTTAAAAATAAAACAAAATAAATACATATATAAAATAATAAAGATAAAAAACAAATTTATTTTTTCCCGATAAAGATTGTATCTCGGTCTTACATATTTCGATTTGGAAGATCAGTAATCGCATAGCAGAGTTCTTTGTAAAAAAATATTTGTTGATTGATTTTTTTTTCTAATTTTACCAATGGCGGGCAGGATGTGGGACGTTACCTTGATGTTGTGGGGGTGTAATATGGGGTCTGGTCTTTCTAGATGAGCTTCGTGCTTCAAAGGTGTTTCACCGTGTTGAGTGAGTTCTATTACATGCTGCGAAGCAGAGGCAGAAGAATGAAGGGACAAGGAGGAGCCACGGCTCCCCCAACCATTTTTTTTACTTTATTTTTTATATATTTTAAAAATAATATTTATAAATTATTATTTTATTTATATTAATTGATTTTTATTTTATTTTATTTTCTATACATTTAAAAAAAATATTTATATATTACTACTTTATATATATATTATTACTTTGTTTATATATTATTACCTTATTTATATTAATTTAGTTTGAAAAATCTTTTTTAAAATTTAAATATCACGTTTTTTCTCTCTATTATAATTTCTTATACTTTTTTATGTGGTTTCTCTTTTTCGTGCCTTCATCTCTTTCTCTCGTTTTATTTCCATCTCAATTTTCACCATCAATGTCTTATTATTTTCAAAATCAAATTACACTGCGACAAGATTGAAGAGTTAAGGAACATTTTGGATCGAAAAATTTCTTCTTTTGAGTAAGTTCATCTTTTCCTTTTTTTTTGAAGCAATATGTTTTCGTCTTGTATGTGGCTTTTCTACGCTCTAGGCATATCTTTATCTGTTAGAGATCATAAAATCATGCTTTAATTGTTGATCAAACTCTTCACTCTTCTTTGTGTAGATAGAGCTATTTTTAGGCTTTGAAGTTGTGTAAGAGAAGAACAAGATTAGGAATCTACTCTAAGGTAAGGGAAGCTAATCATTTAGAAGTTATTAGTTTTCTTAAAATATTGAGTCTTGCTTTTAAGATTTAATTTGGGGTATTCATAATTTTATCTTTTTGTAAATAGGTCAGAGGTGAGAAATTTATATTAGAAAAATTATGATAAAGAGTAAAAGAATTGAAATATTACAGTGGAGCATTATTTCAAAGATGAAATATTCTTTGTTACGTTGATAAGCAATTACAAGAGTTAAATTGTAGATTTAATGACCAAGTAATGGAGTTATTAATTCTAAGCTCTGCTTTGGATCCTAAGGATGCTTATAAAACTTTTAATATCGATAAAATTTGCACTCTTCTGGAAAAATATTATCCATGGATTTTAATGAGCAAGAGAAGATTAATTTGAATTTTCAACTTCAACATTTCATTATTGATGCTCGCCAAGATTCAAATTTGAAGACTTTATCAACAATGCAAAAGTTATGTACATGTTTGGCAACAACAAAAAAGTCAGAAGTTTACTACTTGATAGATAGATTACTTCGTCTTATCATGACTTTTCTAGTTTCTACCGCTACAACTAAAAAATCCTTTTTTGCAATGAAAATAATCAAGAACAAATTGAGAAATAAGATGGAGGCTGAATTTTTAGCAAGCACTATGATCATCTATATTGAAAGGGATATTGCAACTAACTTCAGCTCTGATTCAATTATTGAAGATTTTAAGTCAATAGAAAGAACGTAAAGGAGCACTTTGAATAAATGTAACTTTTGTTTTTTTTTTATATATTATTGTTGATAATAAACTTTACGTTACTCTTTCATATATATTATTATTATATTGTTTAGATTCTATTGTTATGAGTGTTTATTTTGAATAAAAAAATGTTATTACTTTTTAATTAAAAGAAATTGATTTTTTTAATTAAAAAATAATAATTTATGTATAAAAGATATATTTAGTCACCTAAAACTTTTGTTGAAGTTCTGCCGCTACTATGAAGTTAGGCAAGCTTGGTGAGGCGCAGTCGTACAAGGCAAGCTTTGTGAGGTGTTACCGTGTTGGGCAGGATTTATCGAAAATCGTGAACCATTAAGAGTGGTTTTTTTCTAGGATAATGATACTTTAACTCACTTTTTTTGACCCACTTTTAACCCACCACTCTCATTACCCTTAGATCATCACATCACATCACTACAAAAAATTAAAATAGATGATCTAAAGGTAACAAGAATGATGGGTTAAAAGTGGGTAAAAAAAGTGAGTTAAAATATCATTATCCCTTTTTCTAAGCCTCTAGAATGATTAAAATGTCTTGTCGCTCTTAAATGTGTGTCACATGGCAACATCAAGGCTGTTTGGATCTGCATAACCAAGCATCAATGGTTGGCACTGTTCAAGGCTCAAAACAGCATTTGGCGAAGTCGTTTCGCTTTTCTGAAAGGAAAATGATTAGTTAACTACTTTTTCTTACCACTTCTCTTACCACCTAACGTGGATTGAACTTTTGCATTTTAATTTTAAATTTTAACTTACTTTTAAGTTGTAGAAGTGTCAGAGGAAATAAAAAAAGTCTATTCCGCGCGTGAGTAATCTTTTGGTCAGAAAATTCCCATTCTCTTAGAACCCATTTTTCCATTCTTTGTTGAACATTGCCATTCTAGAAGTTACCTTTTTTGGGACCTCATTTTTTCACACCCACCAAGTCTCATAGAACCCATTTTTTTCATTCTTCGCTGAACATTGTCAACCATAAGGTAAGAAAACGAAACCCCTTCCCTACTCTGCACACTGCAACCCATAAAGCTAGTGAATGAAGTCCTTCCCATTTTTGAACGAAGGAGATTTTGCACATAATAAAGTTGACAAATTTTGGAAGTCATGAGAATACAGAATTCTCTCCCTTACAAAAAGGGTGAACCCTAGTTGTGCACACCAATACCAAACCTAATCCCACTTCTTCTAAACCAGGTGTAAGTTCATTTGGAAAAAAACTAATCTGCAACATTTTTAAACTTATCTTGCAACCCAAGCACAATTATGATGTAACCCATGAAGAAGTTTTTGCATAAAAAAAGTTGACAAATATTGGAAGTGCATAAGAACACACAAATCTCTCCCCTACTAAAAGGGTGGACTTCAACTGTGCACACAAATACCAGACCCCATCCCACTTATTATAAACCAAGTGTAAGTTCCTTTAGAAAAAAAATAGTCTGCAACATTCTTAAATTTATCTATAACCCAAAAGCAATTAAGGTGTAACCCACAAAGGAGTTTTTGCACAAAGTAAAATTGACAGATTTTGGAAGTGCATGAGAACACACAATTTTCTCCCTTACTAAAAGGGCGGACACCAGTTGTGCACACCAATACCAAACTCCATCCCACTTCTTCTAAATCATGTGTAAGTTCATTTAGGGAAAAACTAGCCTGCAACATTTTTAAACTTATGTTGCAATCCAAGAATAATTAAGGTGTAACCTACGAATCAATTTTTGCACAAAATAAAATTGACAGATTTTGAAAGTGCATGAGAACACATAATTTTTTTCCCTTACTAAAAGGGTGGACCCCAATTGTGCATACCAAGACTAGACCCCATTCCACTTCTTCTAAACCAAGTGTAAGTTCATTTAAGGAAAAACTAGTCTGCAACATTTTTAAACTTATTTGCAACCCAAGAGCAATTAAGGTGTAACCCACAAAGGAGTTTTTGCACAAAGTAAAATTGACAGATTTTGGAAGTGCATAAGAACACACAATTTTCTCCCTTACTAAAAGGCTGGACACCAATTATGCATACCAATATTAGACTCTATCCCACTTTTTCTAAACTAGGTGTAAGTTCATTTAGGGAAAAAAACTAGTCTGCAACATTTTTAAACTTATGTTGTAACCTAAGAGCAACTAAGGTGTAACCTACAAAGGAGTTTTTGCACAAAATAAAATTGACAAATTCTGGAAGTGCATGAGAACACACAATTCTCTCCCTTACTAAAAGGGTGGACCCGAGCTGTGCACACAAATGCCAGACCCCATCCCATTTCTTCAAAACTGGGTGTAAGTTCATTTGGGTAAAAACTAGCCTGCAACATTTTTAAATTTATCTTGCAACCCAAGAGCAATTAAGGTGTAACCCACGAAAGAGTTTTTGTACAAATTAAAATTGACAAATTTTAGAATTACATAAGAACACACAATTCTCCCCCTTACTAAAAGGTTGGACCCCAACTATGCACACCAATACCAGACCCCATCCCATCTGTTCTAAACCAAGTGTAAGTTCATTTGGGGAAAAATTAGCTTGTAACATTTTAAAACTTATCTTACAACCTAAGCTTAGGTGACGAAGTAAATCAATAACAACATTCATCTCCGCAAAACCCCCAATGTCCTGTGCATTGGACGGACAAAAGTTACGACCAAAACCCTTCGTTTAGGGCTTGCAAAATTCAGTCCAATGAAAAGAAGGGGAGAAAGGGCTAGAAAGGGTTATGGTTTGCAATGTAACGAGTACAACAAAAGGGGTTTCGTTCGCTAGCTTTATGGGTTGGAATGTGCGAAGGGGCTTTATTTTCTTACCTTATGGGTGACAATATTCAAAGAAGAAGGGAAAAATGGGTTCTCTGTGAAGCTTCTAGGAAACTTGGTGGGTGCAAAGAAATGGGTTTCGAAAATGGCAGTTTCTAAAAAGCCTAATAGAATGGAGATTTTCTATCCAAAAGATCACCCACACGCCGAATGCACTTTTTTATTTTCTCTGACACTTCAATAACTTAAAAGTATATTAAAATTAAAATTAAAATACACAAAATAAATCCACGTGATAAAAGAAGTGGTAAGAAAAAGTAATTAACTAATTATTTTCCTTTCTTAAACTGCCTTTATACGTTAGCATTGGCGCTACAACCTTTTCTTCACGTCTCTATTTTCGTGCTTGCTCTGTTCTTGTGCCCTTTCTTCGTTGCTTGCTGCACTATCCGTTTCTCATCCCCCATTCCATTGCCTCTACGTTTTCCAATCATAGGTATGACTTCTTCTTCCGCTTCGTCTTCTGGTCTTGTTTTTAGGCGTCACCATCAAGGTCCAACGGTGACGTGGGGGGTCCCCTTCTAGGTGAGGGCTCCTCCCTAAATACTCCTAGAGAGAGGGTCTGCACATAGCCTCTCTCCGTCGCGCCTCCTATGATGGCCTCTACTAGGGTTTTCATCGTAGTTCAGAAGAAAAAGAAATTGGTCAGAAGTAGGGCGGTTGCTCTTCTTGTAACTCAGCCTGAGTCAGCTGCTCTTGTGGCCCGGGGGAGGAGTCGCTTCCCCCATTCTCAACAAGGTGGCCTCTTACGCCTTTGAGTATCTTATCGAGGTACGGTTGTCCTAGTTGATGTCTACATTTAACTTCTGCCCTGAGAGGCTTATTGTCTTGCCTTCTTCTCTGGGTGAAAGGGTCTTTTCTCGTCCCGCTGAGGAGGACGAGGTCTTTACATACGTTTATCAGTATTTCCGTGATTTTGACATTTCCTTCCCTTTATTTGGATTTGAAGCTAATCTTCTATCAATAATGCTTGTAGCCCTGAGTTAGCTTCACCCCAATACTTAGGGCTTTGTAAAGGCTTTCAAGATCATCCGTGAGCATCTCAGCCTGACCCCCACACCCCGTATGTTCATATATTTTTATCAGATGTAACACAGGGATAAAGTTTGCTGGGTCTCCTTCAATGGCGCTCCCGGCCACGGATCGTTATTCACCGTGTACTCTTAATAGTTCAAGAACTTCAAAGACAAGTTCTTCAATTTGAAACTTGCTTCCACTGAGTCTGCGGTGCAGTACTTCCTGCATCCAGGGACTCACAAGCCCTCAGTGTTGAAGGGTGTCCTGAGTGCCGAGGAGGTAAGAGGGTTTAGCTCATTAGGCAGCTTCCTCGACTAATAAAATGCAGGGAGTTTTTGTGTGTCCTTCAGGATGAGGACCATGTCGCATACTGGATAAGGGTGATAGTTTTATTGTCTTGTAGTTTTGATTCTCGATGCTGAGCTTATTCGATTTTTATGCACAGGTTATGTCGTTCGGAGGTTTCGACTACCAGTCCTGGAAAGCTCTGCACTTGAAGAAATAGAAGGGAAAGATTGTCCAGTCTCCTAGTGCTACTTCTCATGCCGCAAAGAAACAGAAGATTGGTCTGCCTGCACCTACATGGGACCGCCAATTAGCCAAGGTGGTTCCTGCCTCTCCCTCAAAGATATCCACGAGCGGGCCAGTCGTGGAGACCGAGGTGGTGGACTTATCATCCGGCGACGCCTTTGGAAAACGTGTGGAGGGTGGTTGTGGGCCGATTGTCCAAGTTAGAACGTCGTCTGTTGGTCCCTTTACCATGCCGACCTTTTGCACGAGGTTCATCCCTGGCTTCGCTGGCAAGGGACCCATCTTTCGCTTAGAGCATGCCTCCGCCACAACACCAAATGTGGAATTGTTGTGACATCTGGGTATGCAGGGGAGCGATATGGAGAGCGAGCACCTGTCGAGCCCCTACTATCGATAGATGTTTAGGACCCTGGAACATACGGCAAGGTGATGTTGGAGTGGGTTCTATACATCGTGCGCGTAGCGAGGATTACATGGAAGAGCGACAAAGGTGGATGGGCCAACTAGAGGAAAAGGAGAAGGATAGGCTTGGGTAGGAGGTAGCTTTGAATGTTGCCAACCAAAAGCTGAAAGAGATGGATGCGGAGCTTGGCAAGCTGAAGGCATACGCAACCTGATCTGCAGAGAGTCTGCAAAGCGCTACGAGCTGAGGCGGGTGTGCTGAAAGCTACCAACGAGGTCCTTGCTAAGCAGGTGTTGGACAAGGACGAAAAGTTGACTAAGCACGCCAATCGCCTTGTTGGGCTGGCAATGGAGAAGTGTAGCCTGGAATAGGGTCTGGACAAGGCTAAGGCTGCCTCCAAGCTGCTAACCAGGGGAATCGCCGACCTTGAAGCCGACGTCTATCGGTTGAAGGAGGAGACTACGACACTTACGGCGGGAGGACTGGAGGCCTATGCAACAAGTTTTTAGAAGGCTAAGAGGCATACCGCCCTCCTTTTCCTTGGTCTTGACTTGAGGAAAATTGATATGGACAAAGAGATTGTGGATGGAGCCCATGTCGGAGAAGAGGCCGTTCAGGATCTCTCCCCAGTCCAGGTGCGCCTTGTTGAGGTCGATAGCGAGATTTGTAGTGTAGGGTAATTGATGTAAATGTTTGAATGCTTGTAATGTACTTGGGACTTGCGGCTTTGCTTTTGTGAATATAATATTTGTTTTTTCTGCTAATGGTTTTACCGCGTTATTTTTGTACACCTGAGACTTGGCGCTGTGTCTTTGATTTTGGTTGTTCAGCGGGTATTGCTGTGTTGCGAGTGTTGTCGTTAAACGTTTTTAGTGTTCCGACTATAGGGTGCCTCGCTGGGAGGGCTTAGTGTGCCTCGTTGGGAGGGCTTAAAGTGCCTCACAGGGAGGTCTTCATGCTGCCTCGCTGGGAAGGCTTAGGGTGCCTCGCGGAAAGGGCTTAAGTTGCCTTGCGGAGAGGTCTTCGTGGTGCCTTGTTGAAGAGGCTTGGTGCCTCACTAGAAGGCTTAGTTTGCCTCGTTGGGAGGGCCTAAAGTGCCTCGCGCGGAGGTCTTCGTGATGCCTTGTAGGGAGGGTTTAGGGTGTCTTATAGGGAGGGCTTAGGTGCCTTGCGGGGAGGTTTTCGTGGTGTTTCGCTGGGAGGATTTAGGGTGTGTTTGATTTTAAGGATAGATTTGAGGGAGAGTGAGTAAATTGATATGAGAGTATAAAGTGAAGAAATTGAAAGTAAAATTTCTGAAAGTTTGTGAATGATATAATGAATGTGATAGATATAAAATAACGTTTAATATATAAAAGTGTGATATTATAGATTTACCCTTTAGTTAAAATTAATATAAAATATAATAATTATTATTAATTTCAATAGTATTATTATTATTAGTTTAATTATTATTATTATTAATATTATTAGTTTTAATATTACTATTATATTAGTAATGTTATTATTATTATTATTATTAAAATTAGTATTACTATTATTGTTATTAATTATCCACAAGGTAAGGAAACACTTATTTAAAGGTTTTCAATTTGTGTATTTAATAAAATACAAAATTTTAATTGAAGTTTCAAAACAAGTATTTGTTTATTTTCTATCTTTATTTTAATATTGTTTTGTGAGTTGGTGTATGACATATTATTACATTTTTTATTAATTTTTCAACTTGAATTTTTATCATAATAATTAATATATCTTTTATTATTAGAAAAAAAATTACATATTACTCTTCAATAATTTATATTATATAATCACGGTTTCAAATTAATAAAAAAATTAAATATTTTATTATATGTTATTGTCTGTACTAAGTCCTGGTTGGATTCTAAACTCGTTCCTCACCCTATGTATCTGGCCACCTCAGCTCGGCTCCTCGGTTGGAGTAAAAACGAAATATGAATTAATGAGCCCGTTTATATAGGAAGTCCACCTTTGAGTGAAAAAGAAAGTCCGGCCCAGTTCAAAATGTGGCATAAGTAGACGTTAAAAATATCTAATAATAACTTAAAATATCTGAAATCCCTATCTTTAAGGGAACCTGAATTTTGTTAGTGGTCAGTTCTGAGTCCCTAAAAAAAAAGGGATCAGTTAACAAGTGAAAATACCTATATATGTAGAGGTAAAATTGATAGAAAGGCATCAATTTTTCTCCGGGAATTTCTGAACAATTAAAGTTTGGGAATTTTAGAATCAAAAGTGAAAACTTTCTTAAAGAATTGTTGTTTACTAGAGAGAAGAGAGTGATTTCGTTTTGGATCGAAATCTGTGAAAGTTCCGGGCCAAAACATTGGCGCCCACCGTAGGGCCATGGTAAAATCAGAAGCCTACCCCACCAAATATTAAGAGCACGTCTGTGAAATATGTTTGGAGATTCACTGACCATGGAGTAGGTCATGCAACATATAGAAAGTTTGAGGAAAGAAAATGAGGCAATACGAGAACAAGCATAGTGTGATCGGACTCGATGGTAGGAAGAGGAACAACGGCGCTGAGCTGAGATGGAAGCTGAGGGTGAAAGATTGCGAAAAGAGTCGGAGGAGTCGCGCTAGCGATTGGAAGAATCATTGAGCCAACAAGAGCTGCTACGAAAGAATAATGAAGAGTTTCACACTTGGATGAGAGACCAGGGTAATCCTCATGGTCAGAGGGAGATCAGAAGATGAAATTCGGACGAAGAGGAAGGACATCCCCTCGCAAGGGAAATCATGGAGGTGGTCATACCCCCGCACTTCATAATAGCTAAAGTTTCACCCTTCACTAGAGAAGGTGACCCGGAGGCTTATCTCAAGGCTTTCCACGCACAAATGTTGATCTCAAGAGGAAGTGACACAATTCGTTGCAAGATGTTCGTGGGGATACTTGCCAGGACCGCTCTGAAGTGGTTCAGCAAGATTTCTAGTTCATCCATCACGTCATTCACCATTTTTTCCCAAATCTTCTTAGAACGTTTTGCGGTCAATCGCCCAAAACAGCTACAGATCGTGGATATGTTCGACGACGTCAAACAACAACAAAATGAAACGTTGAAACACTTTCTTAATCGATTCAGTGACGTAAGTATGGGACTAACTAATCTCAGTGAAGAGATGTTGGTGGGGGCATTCGTCAAAGGCTTGCGACCACATTTGTTCAGCGAATCTCTAATCAGAACCCCTGCCACCACATTAGCTAAAGTGAGGAGCCGAGTTGCTATCCATATTGAAACCGAGGAGGCCATGCAACGGAAAAGGTCTGAAGAAAAATGACTGACTTCTGAGTACAAAGGCTGAGAAATCCGACGTCAGATACTAGAAATTTCATCACCTCACAAACGAGCAGGCCATAAGTTTGCTCCCTACATCACACTAAAAGAATCTGACAAGAAGACAATCAAACCCGTTTGTCCACCTCTTTCCGAATCCAAGGCCCGTATAATAAAAAAAATGATGAAATAGCAAGGTATCTCCGTTTTCCATTGGAAATTAATAGACCGCTAGGGAAGGACACCTCGGCTTGGTGCGAATTCCAAAGAACTCACGGTCATGACACGGAGAATTGTTTTCCCTTAAATGGACAACTGTCAAGCCTAGCACGCAGAGGCCTACTTAGTACGTATGTCAAATCAAACATTCGACAAGATGTTGTTCGATCATCCTCAATTGAAAGACCCCACGAAATTCCGATCCTGGGTGATTTCAATACCATAGTAGGAGGCTTTGCAGGAGGGGGCACAACTAGGTCAGCTCAGAAACATTATGCGAGGAACATTATGACAACAACCACTAGAAAGGTTGTAGGGACAATACCAAACCTAACCTTCTCGGGTGAAGACTTGAAAGATGTATACCCACATGAAGATGATCCAGTGGTTCTATCCGTCATCATGATGGGAAGAAACGTGCATCAGGTTCTGATAGACCAGGGAAGCTCAGCAGACGTAATGTTTTGGGATGCGTTCACAGGCATGCTAATTCCCAAAGATCAACTCCAACCATTTGATGGCGTACTTGTAGGATTTTCAGGGGAGCAAGTAGAGGTTCGTGGATACGTAGACCTTTAGACAACCTTCGTTGACGATAAAGCTGCAAAAACGATCGTGATTCGATACATCGTAGTAAATGCTCCATCCTCCTACAACCTTTTGCTAGGTAGGCCCTCACTCAACAAATTGGGAGCAGTCGTTTCCACAGTCCATATGAAAATAAAGTTCCCAGTAGAAGGCGGAGTTGTCACCATGAAAGTAGATAAGGAGGTCGCCCGCAAATGCTATGAGAATAGCCTCTGTACGCAGCGAAGAACCTATAATATTGCTAAAGTACAAGCCCCCACAAATGAATCACCAGAAACTAAGTTAGACCCTAGGATTCTCGAAGATAATCGCGGACCGAAACCTGTAGGAGAGGTAAAGGAAGTAGAAATCTACCCAGGAAAGAAGGTAAAAATCAGAGCCGACCTCGATGCTCGGATGGAGGCCGATCTCTATCAAGTACTTCGATCTAATCTGATATCTTTTGCATGGACTGCAAGCGACATGCCAGGAATAGATCCCAATCTCATTTGTCACCGCCTGAATCTTAATCCAAGAATTAAAGCAAAGGTTCAAAGGCGAAAAAGCAGAAGTAGCTACAATGAAAGTACGAAAACTACAAGAAGCAGGTCATATCAGGGAAATTCAATACCCCGAGTGGCTTGCTAATGTAGTAATGGTAAAGAAGGCTCACGGAAAATGGAGAATGTGTGTAGACTTCACAAATTTAAATATAGCCTGCTCGAAAGACTCATACCCTCTCCCAAACATAGATTCACTTGTAGACCAAGTTTCTAGATGTGGTTTGTTGAGCTTCATGGACGCCTATTCTGGATATAATCAGATTCGGATGCACCCTGAAGATAAAGATAAAACTGCCTTCATGGGAGTCAAGGCCAATTACTGCTATCAGGTAATGACATTTGGACTTAAAAATGCAGGAGCAACATACCAGAGAATGATGGAAAGAATCCTACAACTGATGTTAGGTAGGAACGTGGAGGCTTATGTGGACGGTATGATAGTTACATCGGCCAATGAAGTCGGTCATGCTGAAGATCTCAAAGAGTTGTTTGACACCATCAACAAGTATAAGTTAAGACTAAACCCGGAAAAATGTGCCTTTGGTGTTAAAGCTGGAAAATTCTTAGGCTTCATGTTGACCGAGAGAGGAATCGAGGCTAACCCAGACAAATGTGCAGCCATAATAAACATGAAAAGTCCTAGTTGCATACGAGAGGTACAACAACTAACAGGGAGAATGGCGTCTCTAGCGAGGTTCTTAGCAAAAAGCAGAGACAGAGGTCACCTCTACTTTCAGTGTTTAATGAAAAATGAGAAATTCCAATGGACTCCAGAATGCGAACAAGCCTTACTTGAATTAAAGGAGTACCTGGGCCGTCCGCCGGTGTTGAGCCGACCAAAAGCAGGTTTTCCTTTACAATTATATATAGTTGTTACACAATATGCAATAAGCTCGGTCCTAGTACAAGAAAGAGAAGAGATTCAACGACAAATTTACTTTGTCAGTAGATTGCTACACGGAGCAGAAGCCATAGTGGTCTCAGCCAGAAAGCTTAGGCCTTATTTCCACCGTTTCAGCGTCATTGTGAAGACGGACCTCCCAATAAAACAAGTTTTAAAGAAGATGGACATGACATGTCATCTTGTCAAATAGTCCATGGAATTAGCAGAAAATGAGATCGTCTGTGAACCTAGGGGTCCCATCAAAGCTCAAGCTTTGGCTGATTTTGTAGCTGAGTTAACCGTTCCCCAAGTGACGGATGAATCCGAGAGAATCGAGAAAAAACTTGACTCAACATGGCTTTTGTCAGTAGATGGGGCTTCGAATCTTAAAGGAAGTGGAGTAGGGGTTGTTTTAGAAGGACCTGGTGGTGTCCTCATCGAACAATCATTGAAATTCTCTTTTAAAGCCAGCAATAACCAGGCTGAATACGAGGCTTTAATAGCGGGCATGTTATTAGCTAAGGAAATGGGAGTTGCGCATCTATCAACAGGAAGTGACTCGTTATTGATTATAGGCCAAGTAAATGGCGAGTTCGCCACAAAAGATCCCCAACTAGCGCGCTACCTGGATTATGTAAAAGTATTATCCAAAGCTTTTATTACTTTCGATCTAATCCATGTACCACGGCAGGACAATAACCTAGCAGATTTATTATCAAAACTTTCCAGTTGTACAAAGCCTGGCCAACAAAGGTCTGTCATAAAAGAAACGTTAACTACTCCCATAGTAGATATACTAGGTCGGTCTAAGGTAATGGTTATAGGCAAAGCTCAAAGAGCGACAACATGGATGACTCCATTAAAGACCTACTTAGCTGATGGAACACTACCCGAAGATCCAATCCAAGCCTCCCAAATCAAGAGAAGCTCCTATGACTATACCCTTTTAGACGATCATCTATTCCGATTCAGTTTTTCACGACCTATATTAACCTGCATAGACCTGGATGAATCCAAACGAGTAATGTTCGAGCTTGATGAAGGTATATGTGGAAGTCATATCGAAGGACGAGCTCTGATGCTTAGGACACTTCGAGTTGGCTACTTTTGGCCCTCCATAAAAAAAATGTTTTGAACATGTCTAGAAGTGTGACCAATGTTAGAGGCATGCGAACCTGCACCTTGCCCTTCCTGAGGTCCTACATTCGATCAATACTCCCTGTCCATTCCACACCTGGGGAATAGATATCCCAGGACCATTTCCTTTGGCAGCTCGCCAGGTGAAGTTTCTCATAGTGGTTGTAGAATATATGACAAAATGGATAGAAGTAGAGCCTGTTGCATCCATTACGACAACAAGAGTCACTAGATTCGTAGGGCAAAATATAGTTTACCGTTTTGGTGTACCTAAACGACTGATCTCAGACAATGGAACCCAGTTTGCGAGCTCACAATTGAAAGGGTTATGCAATGAGCTCGGAATCAAGCAAAAATTCTCGTCGGTAGAACACCCCCAAACAAATGGATAAGCGGAGGCCGCAAATAAGGTTATTCTTAAAGCTCTCAAGCAAAGGATATTAAATGTCTATACATCTTGGACAGAAGAACTTCCCCGAATCATTGGGGCGTATCATACTACTCCACAATCAACGACACATGAAACCCCTTTTAGTTTGGTGTATGGAACCGACACACTCCTCCCAATTGAAATAAATCATTCCACGGATCGATCAGAAAACTACTCACCAGAAGATAATGAGCAGAGTATCAGAGCTAACTGGCGAGAATAACAAGTAAAGAAGCAAAGAGGGTGGAGCAACAATATAAGACCAAAGTCTGACCTCGGAATTTCAAAGAGCATGACATGATTTTGAGGAGAGATCACGCAGCGGAAATGGAGAATAAACTTTCACCAAAATGGGTTGGCCCCTTTAGAATTACAAAGGTGTTAGCAAGAGGATCGTATAAGCTGGAAACTCTACATGGAACAACCATTCCGAGAACATGGAACGCCGCCAATCTCTGCTTTTATTTTAGTTAGTATTTTTTTTACACTTCTTTACAAATTTCAGTATTTCCTTTCTTTTGTAAATAAGTACAAATACAAAGGTTTTATAAACCCCCACACTTTTTTTACCTTGGAACGTATCAGAGGGTTTTTTTTAATGAGGTGGGTTGTCTAAATTATCGCATTAGTTGTCTATTATATCGCATTTACGTTTGTATCGTGTATGGTCTCGCCTCTGAAAACCCAAAACGGTCTGACCTGCCTACGAGCTAAGCAAAAACCTCAGTACGTAGAGGGCTAAAACCAGTCTGACCTAGTTAGAAGCTAGGCAAAAACCTCAGTACGTTGAGGGCTGAAACCAGTCCGACCTACCTGTGAGCTAGGCAAAAACCTTAGTACGCTGAGGGCTAAAACTAGTCCGACCTGGCTACGAGCTAGGAGAAAACCTCAGTACGCTGAGGGCTCGATCAGACCGACTTGGCTACGAGCTAGGCAAAAACCTCAGTACGTTGAGGGCCAAAACCGGTCTGACCTGGCTACGAGCTAGGAAAAAACCTCAGTACGCTGAGGGCTCGATCGGACCGACCTGGCTACGAGCTAGGCAAAAAACCTCAGAACGCTGAGGGCTCAAACCGGTCTGACCTCGCTATGAGCTAGGAAAAAACCTCAGTATGCTGAGGGCTCGATCAGACCGACCTGGCTACGAGCTAGGCAAAAAACCTTAGTACGCTGAGGGCTCAAACCGGTCTGACCTAGCTACAAGCTAGGCAAAAAACCTCAGTACGCTGAGGGCTTGATCGGACCGACCTAGCTACGAGCTAGGCAAAAACCTCAGTACACTGAGGACTTAAACCGGTCCGACCTGGCTACGAGCTAGGAAAAATCTCAGCATGTTGAGAACTCACTCGAACCGAACTGGCTACGAGCTAAGTATAATCCTCAGTATGCTAAGAGCTTCGGTGCTACGATCTTTTTACATTTTTAACAAAAGATCTTAGTATATCGAAGTTTTCGTCAATCCGACAAAAACCTAAATACTATTTTATCGATCGTAATATGTGATCAAACCTTTTTGCTATTACACGATTTAACGCTTAAGCTAATTCAATAGGTTCTCCAGAATTTAATAAATCAAACTTTAGTGTACCACATACATGCGAGAATAAGAGAAATATTCAAATCTTTGGTTAAATCGAAGTACAAAACGAAAAACAAAAGTCCTATTCTTCATTAGCCACTTCCACCAATCTCTCGTTTACCACCTCCTTAGTAACACCCACCTCAGTAATATTCGCTTCAGCTTAAAGAACTTTCACTTGGTCCAAAGCTAGTTGGAAGCCTTGCTTTAGCATAGAGCACACCTGGTCTGCTAGTTCTTCCTTGTCATCTTCCAGGGTCTTACATTTTGCAGTCAAATCACTCACCTGAACCTCGAGAGTCTTCACCTGTGGCCTCAGCTCGTCGAACTTGGTATGAAGATCAATCAACTTGGAGTCTTTATCTTTCAAAGCATGTTTGAATTTTAAGAGTTCGGCTCGAAGATCCTCATTTTCCTTCTTAGCAGGATGAAGGTTAGTTGTAAGTTTAGATTCTTTTACTTCTGAGGTTCGCAGACGACCAATTACAAAGAGCGAAGAAGCTTCCGCCGGGTGCAAAAAGCGAAGCAAATCCTCTTGTGCCAGAGTCGGATCTCTCTTGGAAAGTATCTCTTCATCAATAGTAGAGTAATTGTTCACTTAGGCATGGGCTTCGTGTTTAAAATCGTTATCCCAAAAACTCCCTTTTAATCCGAGGGTAGCCCCCTCATCCATCTTATTGAAAGGTCGTTCGTTCGAAGCTGAAGCTTCTAGAGTAATCAGGTTGTCCTCTTTACTACTCATCTTTCTCTTCTTCAATTTTGAGTTACTTTGTGTAGTTTCGTTCTCACTACCAAGACCGACTTTCGAGGGAGAACCTCTAACTCTCGCGCTCTCCCCAGCCTTCGAGTTACCTTGTTGTTTGATACGATGAAGTAGATCTTTTTGAGACAAAGCCATGTGGTGCTCTGCCAAAGAAAATACAGGTCAACATAGTATAATAAAAGAATAATATTAAAATGAGCCAAGTTCAGGTAGATATCAATGAAGAGTTTTAAATCTACTTCACGATACTCAAGTTCTAAAACTTTACGTATGTTAAAGATGACCTCTAGACCCTTCAGTCTTTCACAACCCTTTTTTTCTATCGGAGTTAACTCTTCCATTTGCCGAGCTCCTTGTGGAGTATGGTGTTTAGTTCATTATAAAGGAAATCCCTCAAGTAAGGTCGGGTTGTGGACAGGTGCTAAGATTTTCAAGAAAGCCCCTTTGAACCCTTTATAAGATGACTGAAACAAGGTAAAAAGACCCAGACCATTAACTCCGCTCAGAGAATCCCACACCTGTTTAGACGAGCCGCTTTTTAGTTCAAAAAAATAAAGGAACATGGCAGGAGTTGCTTGGATTCCTAGGCCTCCACATAAGATATAGAATGCCCGTATGAAAGCCCAACTATTGGGATGCAGTTGAGCGGGAGCCACATTTAGGATGGTCAGTAAGCTTTTCTCGAAATCATTGAAAGGAAGTCAGAAATGGAGCCTCTTGAAAAGCATGGAATAAATAAAGGTGAAAGTCTGCAATGGTGGGAGAGTACCATCTCTACATACATGCTCGTCTAGCTCACAGATTCCGACAAGCACGTCTTTCTCATCGTCCTTACACAATGCCTGCTTACTTCTAAAAGTTCTTATCCTCTTCTCGGAACAAAAACCAGTACACTCCCTTTTTAGATTTAAAGAAGCCCAAGGATATTGTGAGTCATGAGAAGTCATGTCGATCCTAGTTTCTGTTTTTTCTACAAGAGCCCCAACACTCAAATACTGATAGCCTATCTGAAACAAAAAAAAAAGGGAAAAAACTAGAGAGAGAAAACATTCTGTCAAACCAAAATCAACTCCAGAGTTTACACTCATTCACAAGCATATCAAGACATCAACGTCACGATCACTAAAAAATCCAAATCCAACCCTAAAGAGGGAAATTCTAATATCTTTTGATAAAGAACTTAGTGAAACCCTAGTAAACATTCTTTCTTCTTTTTTACTAGAAGCGTCAAAATCTGAACCCAGGGATGATCAATCATGGTGTAGTATCTCCATTAGAATCATACGATAAGACTGTTATGTGAGATATCCTAACAACAAATAATCACACACAAATCTCAAACAAATAAATAAACATACCTGGAAAGGGATTGTGGGACGTCTTTGCGAAGCCTTCTCAGCGATTTTGAGAGCCAACAGTTACTAAGAAGTTCAAACAGTAGTTTTTTATATTTAGGCAATGCTCAAAGGGAACATAACGGTTACAACACTTTGAATCATGGCTATAGGATAATATAGGATGAAGGGTCCGATAGGGTACACGTGGAGCTAAGTAGGTAGGGTAATAAATAGGAAATCCAGGTGCGTCTGGTTACACACGTCAAATCACTTGGGAAATGTGCAAACCTTAGTCCATAACTGTAAGGCCCACTTTTCATTCTGCCCTTTTTTTTAAGGCTGCCCCAAACTGTTGGGCCTAAGGGCTAGCCCAAAGGGGGCAACAAACCCTAAGTTTGCCCTAATGCTCCATCCCCTTTCACTTTGCAGAAACTATCCCTCCATTCCTTCATAGAGCAACCACAAGACCTTTGCTAGGGTTTTGAAGTTCAGTCAGATCTGAGTTAGATTGGCCTCGTTTTACCACGTAAGTCGTTCACGAACCCTTAACCTTCATCCCTGGTTTAGTTCTTCGCGTTTCCTATTAGGGCTCTCTGTAATTAATCTTGTGCCTCATATATGTTAGGGTTCCTCAGATCTTAAATTTGCTCTGGGTGTGCTCGTACTCTTTCGCTTCAATGTCGGAATTGTTTGGCTAACCCTTTCCAGGTAAGGAAAGCTAGATCCTTTTGAATGTTCCATGAAATCTGCCTATTTTACGTCTATTTCGTGATTGAATGGATTGCATGTGAATATGTGTTGTTGGGATTGCATGTTTGAACTGTTTGGATCCTGTTGTGGGACTCTTGCACGAGAGACCAGTGGCAAGCACTAGTTTTCTCGCCTAAGCGAGCATGTCTCGCCTAGGCGAGATCAACAGAGGCTCGCCCAAGCTGCTTCACGCGAGCGGTCGCTCAGGCGACCCATGTTGCTCCTGAGCAAGAGAGCATCTCACCCAAGCGAGAGGGGTCTCGCCTAAGCGAGATCGCGCGTGAGGCTACTGTTCCCCTTTTCGAGCCCTCGCCTAGGCGAAGGAGGCTCGCCTAAGCAAGACCCTTCAGCCTTAGCGAGGAGCTAGGCGAGGCAGTGGGATGTCTGATTGTTTTCCTTGAATCTTGAATGGTTAATGCTTGCTTGGATATGAGTGTTGTGTTAAAAGCATAAAACAAATAAGTATGATTGAATGATGTGATTTATGAATTGTGAATAATGGGTTTGGCATGAACTTAACATGTGATCTAAATGAAAAGGTTGGTATTAAAGTGACATGGTAACAAGATGAGTTGGAATGGGATATTCATGGTTGGAATATGTGGAATTGGTATGGATTGGATCTGAAAAATGAAAGGGATTGGTAGTAAAGGTTTATGTAATATATGTATATGTATGATAAGTTCTTTTTGATTTATGGAGTATGATTGGTCCGTGTTTGTGCGTAATTCCTTGGGATCTCTAGGTAAGACTCTCAGGGTCGCTCTTCAGTGGTCGAGACGTAATTCCATGGCCCCTGTTAGTGGGTGCCCATGGTGGTGCCTCATCTATATGACTTGGTAAGGATTCAAGGTAAGGATTGCATTCTGACACTCTAAAGAGTCAGTTAGTCTCACTTAGAGCGAACTAACTCTTGTGGTGAGAGTAGCAGAAGGCTTGAAACTCATTAAGGGCTAACCTTGTGTGTGAGGGAATTGATTCATTATAACACTTGTAACACATATATCGGGAGTGAGCCGCTCGAGGGTGAGCAGAGGTATCCACCACAAGTGCAAGCATCCGCCAAATCCGACCAAATCATATGTATCTGGATGAGTCGAATCGAGTCCTAGTGTATTGATTGAAAGGTCATAACATGCTTGAATGATATATGTATTTTGGGGCTGTGAAGGTATCTTTGATTGCATGATAAAAATCTTGTTGGCTCTAGCTTACCCTACTATTTATTGTTTTATGTTCCATGGTGTGGTCTTTTCTTTTGCAATGATCATCAACTTGTTGATGGGAGCAGAGGTGAGAACTCCCCGACATAATTAGGGTGATGGAGGTTCCACTCCATAGTCTGCTTGGATTGGATTCGTATCTTCATGGGTTTTCTTTCTAGGCTATGACCCATGTATTAGTTTACAAATTCTATTTTCCTTTGGGGTTTTCAGTTGAATGTTGTAATTGGTTACTGTTGGCATCGTAGTGTGCCTAGGATTGTAAGGGTTGTGTTTAAGACCCCAGGACTGCACTGTTACACTATTTGTGCGTGACGTGTCTTTAATTACGCTTATTAATTAAATGGGACGTTACATTTATGGTATCAGAGCGGTCATTCCTTAGGTCTGTGGACTTGGATTGTTCGCTTAGCTTTCTCTATGTTTCTCTGAGTGTTTAGTTAAAACCCTATCTTATGAAGCCTAACCAAGTGATTTTCTGTGTGCCAATGAACAATGGCACCATCTCGTAGGACTCCACAATCCTCCCAGGGCGATGTGCCAGATATCGTTAGAACAATCGAGGCAATGGTAGCTGCTATGACACAGCAAAGTACGGCTATGATGCAACAGCATGAGGCATCAATGCAGTGACAAGCGGTGTCGCTTGAGCAACAGCAGTTAGTGATGCAGCAATTGGAGGCTGCACGAGTGGCTGCCGAGGATGCACATGGGCAGCATATGGAGGCACTCCGCCAGCTGGAGGAGACCAGGACAGCTGCACCTACTTTTGGTCCTGAGCCACGACCTGCAGCCAGGGAGTGGAGTTTAAAAGATTTCCTGAAGCACCACCTAGCGAAGTTTGATGGGAAGACTAGTCCTGATGCCGCAGATCAATGACTGAAGGACCTAGAGTGTATCTTTGATACGAAGATGTGCCTTGCAGAGAACAGGCTAGCATTCTCAGTGTATATGCTCACGGGGGAGGCGGAGCATTGGTGGATCAGCACCAAATCCATCATAGAGGAGAGAGATGAGCCGGTGACGTGGGAGGCATTCCTGGAGAAATTCCTCTCTGAGTATTTTCCATATAGTATCCGGTACGCCAAGGAGGTGGAATTCCTCCAGTTGACTCAAGGGAGAAGACCGTGACGGAGTATGCTGAGAGATTCAAGCACCTCAGCCGTTTCTACACTCTGCCACTTGATGAAGAGCGGCGATGCAGAAAGTTCGAGAATGGTCTCCGCGGTGATATCCGCTTGATGGTGGTTCCCTTGTCCATCAAGGATTTCGCTACTCTGGTGGAGAAGGCCAGAGTTATGGAGAAGATGAAGCGTGAAGTGGAAGGTCAGCGCCCACAGCAACCACAACAATCACAAAGAGTACGTGGACCATCTAGGTAAAAGCCCATACATGAGGAGCGGAGGAGACCATATGATAGACCTCACTTTCAGCCTCAGGGGTCTAGGAGCTTCCCACCTCAGCAGGGTCGGGTGCAGTGCTATATATGTGGAGGCCCTCACCTGAGGAGCGCCTGCCCGCGTATGGAGGGTTACCGCCGGTGCAACAACTGTGGCAAGCAAGGCCACTTTGGGAAGGACTGTCCCACCATTGCCAGGACAGCGACACGCCCTCCAGTTCAGACTTCCCACCACCATCAGCAGAGGGACAGAGGCAACAGGCTTTAGGCGACGGGCATAGTCTATGCTATGACAGGTGTGAGATCCAGGAAATTCATAAAAATTAATAATTAATAGAATATAAGAGATGAGGGGTTGAGACTACCTTAGGAGAGTTCTTTGATAAATCCTAGACAAGAAACAATGTGAACCTAAGTGGTTTAGAGCACTTAATTATGTTGAAAGGACTTGGGTTCAAGTCCCGAGCATGTCATTAGTAGATTTATTTAATTTTGTTTTATTTTGCTACTATATTGTGAATGTGAAAGCATGATTTAAGTTCATACGAATGGGTAAATTGACATGAATAATGTGATTGGTTTGTTGGTTTGCATGTGGTTGAGGAGTTGGAAGCATGTGGGTTCGAACCTTGGGTTGAAGGAAATGGACCCTCTATATTTTTATGTTTTGTTATGTGATGAAAAACCTAGAAATTGTAGAAATTTCCTGGGAAATCAGAGGGGCGTCAGTTAGGTGCAGTAACCAAGAGTAATGGCCATTAAACTTAAAAATATAAATTAATTTTGTTTTCCTTTTTATTTTTATTTAATTCGAGCTGAATGGGTGAGAGGGAAAGGAGTGTGTGAGAAAACAAAGGGTTAGAGAGTGTGACAGCCAGGAGAAACAAAGAGGGGACTGGAAATTTACGTGGTTCAGAGGGAGAGAGTGAGGGTGAAGGGAGTTGAAGAAGATACCCTTTAAGGAGGCTTTGGATAGCAAACACAAATCATTTAATTGCAATTGGAGCAAGGAAATCAGGTAAGGGGACCTGCACTATTTGTCTTAATTTTGAGATAATTATTTCTGTGCATGTATGAGATTGGTATGTGTTTTATTCCCTTTGCGAGCACAATTTCAGCAAGTTCTTACGTCGACCATATGCCGATGGTTTTAATCTTTTTTGGTAGGACTTTCAGGCTTGCGAAATAAAAAAAATTTACATATTCTTTCTTTATACAGATCATGCTTCAATAATAGAAAGTTGTTGTTTTGATTGTTTTATAAAAGGTTATTACTGGTGTCTTTGTGGTAGTATATATTTATTTATATACTCTATAATTTTTGTGTGCATTGATGCTATATGATATTAAGTACTATTACTTTATCTAGATCAAAAGAAAAAAATATACATGAACAGTGGCAAAACTATAAAATATATAAATGGAGGTTGGGTCATTCAGAACTTTGGTAATGTCCGTGAATTATTTTGGTGGTGGCATTCAAACTATGGCCTTGACATTATTATT